>ERZ500978.36-NODE-36-length-117027-cov-6.359890_pt1 | contig 117027 bp, 102 predicted proteins | sample MGYA00248870_ERZ500978 | MGnify/ENA primary metagenome ERZ500978 (study PRJEB25958, sample SAMN03398513) | human skin metagenome | study: EMG produced TPA metagenomics assembly of the Human Skin Microbiome Metagenome (human skin metagenome) data set. | reverse complement strand
TTCACCCACAATAGACAAGACACCAATAACGCCTGTAGGCTGTTTGATTTGATTTGTTCATGCGTGTAAGCGCTGTTTCAAGCGGCCTCTAAGCAGGTTATGCTCCAGGATTATGATGCTATTGGTTGTATCGGTACCTGATTTTCTCCACCTAGTCACAGCAAAGGCACAAGATCTACCGCGAATGAGAAAATAAACTCATGCTGCACGGACTTGGGTATGTATGCATGAATCAAATCATGTGCCGGGCCTTTTATCTGACCTGAGGCAGGACTCAGTCGCGCACCTGATGGCCATCCATAACTGCCACAATAACCATGACGCATCAGATGAATCCAGCCGAATATCTCACTAAGACCAATACCACTTTCTTGGTAGGAGACGTTTTCGAGGTTTTGACAGGGTGTAATACACTTGCCTCAGTTCATGTTGGATCCTACTTTATTGATAACGTCACAGTAGCCAACATGACTATGGGCTACTATTCGCGCTCTGTGAAGGAGTTTTTATTCAACATCAAACATGTACCCGATATATTTTTGAATGGGACGGCAACACACCAATGTGTTCAACCAGAAATTCAATTTACAAGGCATTCTGAAAGACAGTTCCCAACAATTCATAATGAATCTAGTCGAGGCTGGTGGAAATATTCATATCCTGTACACCACATTATGAATGCAACATGGGAATTTTTACCATCTCACTCAAATGAGTTTTGGGTCGGAGAACCTATAACGACAGGGATTTATCAGTGCTTGAATGCACGATTTGATTGTAAAATTGGAGATAAAATCCAGAGCCAGACACTCACGCCATTTCCTGGAGGAAATGCTACGAAGCAGCTGCTCAACATAAATGACTCTCATTCGGTCACAAATCTCAGTATGGCGTGCACTCAAATCATTACAATTCGGGAGCCGTTGACACAAGATGCTGGGTCGATAGCCGCCTCGAGTTTTTCGCTCGGTCAGCTTCTTGCTATCTGCTTGGCAGCTTCAGTTGTAGCCTTTGCTTAGATCCTTATTTTACAGAGTTCGAAGACAAGTTTTGTTCAATAACTCAGTGACGAATATACACACCCGTGACTGCCACTAGAAATCCAAAGCCTGTTTTTCATGTCTCTTGCTATGCACATGTTTCTCCAGTCGCTCCGATATAGACTATATATTAATGTCTTACATTAATTCGTGTGATAATCCCGTCATTGAAAATGCATGGCTACCTTTGGTATATTTCGAGCGTTCCTACACGAATGTAGTGTTTGAATGATACTCCAAGGCTGAACATGATGCTGATTTCGTCTGCAAGCTGCTTTTTGGATTCAACCTTATGTGTTAGTTCTCCTGCATGTGGCGATCACGCGATTTTGTACCTTCCTTCCGCGATGCTATTGGCTAGGTTCTCATGCCTTTTCTTACCCCACCTATGATGCTTTTGGTGAGGGTATGCATATATGGAAGTAAAAAATTAACTCACACGGGGCACGGGCTTCCTGCATGTGCGCATCGATGACGCAAGTCTTGGGTCGGTGTTCACTCCCGGCCGGACTTAGCGCGTCGTCACGCGTTAAGCGACCATCTCTGCTTGTTACACTATAAACATGATTACTTCGTTAGATCCAGCTGAATACCTTGCAAAAACAAATACTACCTTCTTAGTTGGTGATACGATAAATTCGCTGGTTGGATGCAATACACTCGCGTCTGTCCATGTCCCGTTTCCTTCTCATGCTGGACAATTAGTGGGAAGCATGATCATGGGCTATTATTCACATTCAGTCGATGAGTTTCTAGACAACTTGAGAAGTGTACCTGAAAAATTTTTGAACGGTTCGGTAACGCATCTGTGTTATAGACCCGAAATCCAATTCACTGTGGCCGACGGCTTCCCAATTCCAACGATTCACAATAATCCTAGCGTTTATAATAGAGAAACGTCTAAGCCTGAAGAAATCATGGTAAATGCAACCTGGGATCGTTTAATCGATCAAGGAATTGGTCTTTGGCTTGGAGAGCCTATCTCTATGGGAGTCACTCAATGTTCGACCGTACGATTTGACTGGAAGATTGGTGATGCGATACAGAATCAAACATACGAGGCATATCCTGGAGGAAATATTACAAAGCAGTTGCTCAAGGTAAATGACTCGCAATCTATCAGCAATCTCAGTTTTGTGTGCACCTCTCATTTGGATTATACACCGCCAAGGGATCCAGACTCTTCGTCTGAATCGTTCCATCATTTAACTCCTTTACTGGCTCAGCTTCTCGCAGTTCTGATGGCAACATTGGTTGTTATTCTCGTTTAGATTCTCCTATGCCGAGCTACGACGTATTAGTGTACAGCTTATGAGTCGATGGTTTCCTCCGCTTAGTAGTATGACAACACCATTCTTTACTTTTCATATAATTCTGATGCTTTTGAGGTTGATAAGTATGTGGTTTGCATCGGTTTTAATACTTTTTCTTTACAATATGATTCATGATAGGGTTGCTCGATCGTTGTCTAGAAATCATCACTTTGGTCCATACGTGTGCCAATGTTACTACATACTTGGACAAAAGCCTCTTGTTAATAAGAGTACCAGAAAGGCTATATTGTTCATGATGCACCCCATGCTCTCACTTGATGATAAGAAATCCATACTACTGGTTTTATTTTTGAAATGCATTTGTAGTCCTAACAGACAGGCAGAGGAACGTGACAATCAGCTATTCCTGGCAATTTTTCCCTGAATCTGTTTGTTTGAATAGGTCAGTTCAGTAACCTGCGTCGCAAAGAGCCTTCTCGCTATTTAGTGATCATGGCTTCAAGTTTGTTCGAGAGTTCGCTTAATTGGTCCCGTCCACATTTATATAAATCCTCAAGAGACGAGTTTGACAAGTTGAACACAAAGAGCTGATCGGCGATCCCAATTCCTGCTTGTTGGTTCGTCAGGTACAAGTGCAGTATTCGCATGGGCCCCACATTGTAACTCCACAATCAAGGTGTCAGGACAGTTCCGCGATTTAAAACTAGGTGTGCCGAATATTGTCGACACAAGCTGCAAGATCATTCTGGGATCTTTCGTGGTATAGATATTCTATACTTAGATCCGAAAAGAATGAAACATGTCTAATATACGTATTTGCTAGAGAAAAGAAAAACGAAATGAGAAGGATGTAGATAAACGAAATGTTTCGTGCTTTCCTACAAAGGTTCAGCCACATTCCGTGGCTATTATTATATATGGGATGGCTGCGCAATCACGCCAAAAAGTACTTTTAAAAGATACTGATATTGGGCTGCATGTATTTCAAAGAAAAAAATCCTCAGAGGCCTGTACGTCTCTAAGCACATGAATATGGATGCATAGGGATCCAACCATGACGATTTACGCAATAACGCTGCTAGCAGGTACATTCGACCTGTCGTAATACAAATGATTCGTCTACCATAGTGCGTACACCGAATATAGTGGCTCTCTTTTATGTGTGAATGAGCAAGTATCAGGACCTTTGCCAGGATATAAGTCCATGCACAAAAAATGAAAAGATCATGCCATCGCTCTATCCACGGAATAAAAGGAAATGCAGGGTATCAAGGTCTCGAGCATTATGCGTCAGGCGTATAATACCTAGGTCGCCGGCGTTCCTGCGGCGTTCGAAGCCGCATACGAAGAGGCGAGACTGGTGACGACCGGCGAGAACGTTTCCGTTCTGTCTCTTGCTCCTTTTCATCGGAGCGCATCCACTGCTCCGCCATGCTCTTGGGCAAAACATACACGTCTTCCAGCATGCTTGGACCAACAATTCGGCATAGCTTATGGTAGACAGGTTCTGGTAGAGCATCAGCATCGAGTGGCTGCATCTCGAGGCTGTCCAAGAGAACATCATGCTGTTCAGCGCCCTCTTCCTCCAAGACCTGTGGATCCAGCGTGCATGAGCGGACAAGGAAGGTTGGTGTACCTGTACACTGTGTGAGAGTAAGGCGTTGCAATGGACATTGCGAGCGTGTGCAATGTGGGCTTTTCGATTGAGTAATGGGAAGCTCCATACTCGAGTCAGCCACATCCTGTGAGGCTTCGTGCTGTACATGTGAGGAAGCAACTGGGTTTCCAGCACGCCATCCCTCTAGAGTGGATTCATGCGAAGGAGAGACATCAGTCTTCGCCTTAGAAGCAGAAGAAGCTTTCTGTGTGTCGGGACTTTCTGTGGGTCGACTGGCCCCATGAGAGCTCTCAGGAAGATCCTCATGCGATTCTGTCAAGGATTCTGTCTCTCTCCCATCATCCCTCTTTGTTCCTTCTTTTATCTTGTTTTCCTCCCATCTCTCTCCCTCATCTTTGTCTTTCTCTTCTTTCTTTTTGTCGGCTGCTGTATTTGCATGATGCATCGAGTCTTTTTGAGACTCTGCTTTTGGACTTGTTTCCGTACATTTTGACTCTTGCGCTGAATCACCATCAGCATCTTCGTTGCCCATGTGATGCCGCTCTGTTGATTCGCGTACATGAGCATCGGACGCTGTGTCTTGTTCGTAGCTTGAATAGTCTGGGGCTTCTTTCAGCGGCTCATTCAATGATGCTTCGAACGACTCGGTGTGCAAGGGCTGTTGTGTCCTTCTTCCAGGTTCTTCGTCGCATTCATGAGTTGAACCTTTCACATCCACGTTTGATGATTTGAGCATTGACGCGTCTGCATGAGATGGATACAATAATGATACATCTACGCTTGCAATTTTATCCGTTGCATTCGGACGGTTTCGGGCTGGAGCTTGGTTAAAACGATCCATCGTCCTTATATCATCAGCATTTTGCTGCTCAGTCTCTTCATCTCGATTTGGCGAGGACGAAGCAGCATCCATAGTGTTCAAGTGCACCGACTCGGGTATATGATCACTATCATGTGAGGAGCTTTTCGACAGCGGGGGCTGTGGCTGCACATGGTTCTCTGCAGATAGTTGATCAACAGCAGTAGCCTCTGTGCGGGGCTCGATTTCCATGTCCGTGTGCACTGGGCCATCTGGGGAATTTGTATGTCCGTGGTCCAAACTCGCATAGGCAGACTTATTGAGTTCAGTCTCTGGCGCACGTCCATCGAAATGTTGCACGTCCAGATGTTCTTCTTGTGGCTCATTCTCTTCGGACTCATTTTCGTCAAAGGCAGCATGCTCTTCTTCGCCTTGTGTAGAGGGCGCATGGAGCTCGTCTTCTTCGACAAAGTCATCCCAATCTTCTTCAACGTTGTCGGGCAAACTAGCTTCTCCATTCACCTTCCCAGGCTCGTGACCCACTGGCATACTAGATAAAATGGGACCACTGTCCTCATCACTGTCAGAGAGTACAACGATAGGCGCATGAGAGTCCATTAATAGTCTTGTTGCGACAGGATTGGTCAGTTGAGAAGACCCCGACGCTAACATGGAGGGCATTTCAGGTGAATAAGACAGGTTTTCATACGCTGAATCAGTCGAAAGGAGCGAGTCAGCAAGAGCCGGTGCATGCCTTTCGGTATCCAAATCATGCGTATGAACTACGCATTTGTCATGATGCGAAACAAATGGATCACTCGAATGAGAAGCATGAATGCCCGAGATAGAAAAGACATCCTGATGAGCAAGATGATGAAAGAGGGATACGGAGTCACTCTCGGCCTCAGGAGGCGTGTCACGGTTGTCATGAGAGAAATAAATCAAGTTGTCGTGATGTGTCACCTCGTTCACAGGTGGATCGACTGAATGCATATTGTCCGTCACATCGCCGAATCTCGCCTTGCCTTTTGCCCGGCCTTTTTCCTGCTCAGGATCGACCGCTTGATTACCTGTGCCCTGTTCCTCGTCTTTGTTCACATTCACAACTTCAAGTGCCTTTTGAGCGCTTGAGCCATTTGCATCACCAGTCTTTTCTTCGCCATCGAGAGCATCGTCTATATCACTTTCTTCTTCTGCTTCATCCTGGTCGTCATCGTCGACTTCCTCCTCGAGCACTTCCTCATCATCTCGCTCAGTGTCTTGATCCATCTCGGACTTTTGATCTGAAGATGCGCTCTCCGATTCCGTGGCATTCTGATTAGAATCCAGCACCTCAATGATGCGCTTTGATGTCTTTGTAGGATTGGCACGCGAACGAAGCAACGCATCGACGTCGACGATACCAGTCTTGGCATTCATAAAGGACGAAAACAAAGAGGACGCCGATCCATGCGCTGGAGATGATACTTCATTCGGCGGCCTATCGACGCGCCACACTTGTTCTGCAAACCCGTCCAAGTGCACGGGACCTTGCTGCTCGTCATCGACAACACCACCAAGAGACAGGAGCTCTTCAAGTGCCTGGGCAGTGCGATGAAAGTGGCTTTTGGCGCGCACGTCTTCCTCGACAGGTGGCTCTTCCTCTTCCTCCTCCTCCTCTTCTCCTTCAGAAGACGATGAAAGTGTCAAGATGCGCCGCCGTTTTTGCGCGCGCACGAAAGGAACGTCCGCGGCGTCTGCATCCTCAGCAGGGTGCGCAACGTAAGCGGAATGCGGGCTTGCTGGCGCAGATTGATGCAGCAAGGCACTGCGCAAGTTCTCTCGAACACCATCGAGCCAGCACGACTCGTCAAAGTTTTCAAATGCGGAGCGCCGCGGCGTTCGGGCATGCCATGTCGTGGGCCGATCGCTGCGGCTCCGTCGACCCCAGGACATGGTGGCAAAAGACAAGTGGAGGTCCAGCGGATGTGCCCCCCGCTGGTTTTGGGACAAAGAAAGGTCGCGAGAGAAAAAGTGGTAAACGGCGGCACGGCCAAGTATAGCCACAGCCAGCTCAGAAGCCCTCAATCCAAGCACCAAGTAGTCCTTGTGTTTAGCCTGGTCGTCTGCTTGCCCAGAATTCTGCGCTAGACGTTGCCGAGCTGGTCATGCCGACAGCTGCATTGCAAGAGGCTGTCGATACACAGCTTTACGAATCCAATGCATTGAAGCGCGACATTGCCAAGCGAGCACAGACGCTCAATGATACTTCTCGTGCGTGTCACTAACAAAACATGGCATGTGTATACATGTGTGTGTGTTTGTGTACTAATGCAGCAGTGCGTGCGTGCGCGTCCAGCGTAGCCCCCATCAAGCACCTATCGCTTCGGAAGCGTGCCGTGCTCAAGTGCCAGTCGCCCAAAGTCGTCGCTCTTGACTGGTCGCCAGATTCGCGCCACGTTATGACAGCCTCACATGATGGCCACTTGCTTGTGTGGAATGCTCAGCAGGGCTACAAGGTCCAAGCCATCACGCTGCCAGTCTCGTGGGTCATGTGCTGCGCTTACTCGCCATCAGGCCAGTACGTGGCATCTGGCGGCCTCGATAATACTTGCACCATATACAATCTAGCAGCGCGGACGAGCCCAATGGATGTACCTGTATCGCACTCACTCATACAGCATTCTGGCTACATTAGTGCGTGCAAGTTTCTGCACCGTGACAAGGAGATCCTTACAGCGTCCGGCGATGGATCCGTCGTGCATTGGGACGTTCAGACAGAGCGGTGTTTGTCCATCATGGAGGCCCATCGTGGCGATGTGCTATGTCTCGCGACGTCGCCGACAGACCCGAACGTGTTCGTCTCAGGTGGCTCAGATGCGCGTCTCCATGTGTGGGACAAGCGCACGACCGGTGCAGTGCAGACCTTTTCATCACATCAGACCGACATCAATGCTGTCGATATGTTCCCTGACGGCTATGCGATTGGCTCCGCCTCGGATGATTCGACGTGCCGCTTATTCGATATGCGTGCCGATCGTGATCTCATGGCATTGGAGATGGGCGCTGACGTGTCTTCACCGGCGACGTCCGTGTCGTTCTCCAAGTCTGGCCGGCTTTTGTTTAGTGGGTACGAGTCGAACAAGATCGTCGTCTGGGACACACTGCGTGGCGACCGTGTCAGCGTCTTGTCAGGTCACGGCGCGCGTATCGCCTGCACACGCACAAGTCCTAACGGGGCGCATCTCGCTACAGCCGCATGGGATGGAAAAGCTATGGTATGGGGTATCTAGACGGTAATGGGATATATGGTGGATACATAGCAGTTAGAACCGGCGCGTTACTGGACTAGGTGTCGGAGTCCAGCGGGGTGTGCCTCGGCTGCTGGACGGCGTAGCCGTCGATGCTGATGACGCTGCTGTGGACGATGGCATCCGATACAGCGAAGAGGCACTCCGGCTCGTTCGATGCAGAAGTGATCGGGCCGCTGGGCTTAAATCATGCAAGCGCCGAGTCGACGGTGTACGAGGCGCAGCACCTGAGGACCGTCTAGGCGTCGCCGATGGCATGTGCGAAGGTGTTCGGCTTGGCGTTTGGCTTGGCGTTTGACTCGCAAGAGGCGTCGCATCTGTCATGACAGAGCTTGGCGTCGGTGGCTCTGGCGTGTCGAGTCTGCGGGGCGTCGCGGCTAGTTGACCCCATGTCATCAGCTGCTCAAGGCGCCGTTCACTCATGTGCTCGGCCCGCGGAGTCGATGTAGCGCTAACAAAGTTGTAGCCATGAATTCGGGGTGTGCTGGACGCATTCATCGCCCGATCCAATACGCTGCTGCTGGGTGTCGATGGCTCAGATGTCTCGCTCGCATCTTGCGCAGGCAGCCGGGTATTTGCATGCAGTACACGCGGAGCTGCGTTCTGTGGCGACGATGATGACGACGTATGTGTCCCGATAAGCTTTCGACCTGGCGGTGGCGGCGGTGGCATCATGGATACAGAGTCCGATGTAGTCGATGTCACTGACGCGGACGATGCTGTCGAACTTGATACTGCTCCGCTGGAAGTATCTGCATGGTTCACCCGTGCCGATGCTGGCGCATCTATCAGCAAGCGCTCCGGCATCGCAAGTTGTCGACCCTGCTCAGCTTCAGAGCGAGCAGAGTCGATTCGAGCTACACGCTTAGCTTGTTCAACATGCGCGGCGTCATACGCCCACTGGTACTTATCGCGCCGTCGTTTTCGATCTAGATCCATCAGCTGCGCGAAAGACGCATTGTCCTCTGTCGTATAGCGAGCTTGGTATTCGCCCATGCTCATGAGTAAAAGTGGAAACCGTCGCTTTTTGCCATGTGATGGCCATGGCATCGAGCCGTCGGTCGAGCCGTCCGCACCTGCATCGGCAAAAGGTGTGCTAGTGGCCGAATGGCCTGGCTCAGTCAGATCGAGATCCAGATCAGAAAAGCCAGTATCTGACATGGGCGTGGCATCGCCACCCATTGCCACAGGGGTGAGTGTGTTGCCAGCCTCGCCACGCCGTGTCATGTCTTCGAGCACACCAGCACGAGCTTCCTCACGGACGAGTGCTCGCGCACACGACTCGATCGAGTCGACATCGCCTTCTTCCAGTGCATGCAAGTATGCATTCTGTGCACGTAATCGTGGTAGGTCAGGGAAAAAGTCTCGTTGAATGATCTGCGAGAGACCGCGCGAGTATGTTTCTTCGTCCAGCACCGTTTGCCGACGAGCCGTGCGCTCTCCTACGCGCGGCGGCACAATCACTTGCCCGCGTGTGCTGCCCTGCTCTACCTCTGGCAACGACACTGGCAGGTCGGCCATCGCTTCTACGAGTTCCACGGTGGCGTGACGAGACCGTCGGACATGTGTGGAGGCCCTGCCTTAAAACGTCGTGCGGGTGGTGGGGCGTGGTCTGCCTTGGTGCTTGCTACCCAGCGCCGAATCGATGCAGGACAGGAACATGGAATCCTCGTCGGTGTCAAAGCACATTCAGATACACAAGAGTGCGCGATGCAGCACCTAAGCACTCAATGACTCTGGTCCAAGAGTGCCAGAGACATGCGTGATGAAAAAAAAAGTAAAGACCGGGGTTCCTCGAACTCGCACGCAACGCAACACAACGCAACGCACCCATGGTCACAATGTACATTAGCCAACTATGGACTAGGAGCCCGCAGCCGTGCCTCCTGGTCATGGTATCTTGTATATAGAGCTTCATGTGTTGGACTCGTGACTCCACAGACGCAATGCCTCCTCTAGATCTGTCCGACTCTGCTTGCGTGTTGACCGTGCCTCGTCGTCAAGGGACGCCATGATAGCTCGGCGTCGTTTCGGCGCACGACTCGAGACGCGCTTCGATACGCGACCTGTTGTGCGTGACTCGTATTGTGCATCCGGGCCCAAATACATGTGCTCCGTGAACGCTTGCTCGGCAGGACTCTTGACGTCGGCGGCATCAGCGACTAGCGGCTGTGGTGCGTCGTTCGTTGTCGCGGCTTCCCTGGGCACCGTCATGGCATCTGTGTTGTGCGCAGGATGCGCGCCCTCTGGGATCTGCGCCGAGTCTTTGCTGCTGCCGTCGCCGCCGCTAGACGGCGCTCGAATACTCACAGTCGCACGGCTCCCATCCTGCATGTGCGCATACAGTTCGCCGTGGAGTGCTTTTCGTGCATCCTGGTACGCCTGGCGCCCAGCGGATTTCGGCATGGTGAAGCGCCGTATATCCCCAGTTGCACAGCATGCGTCCATCGTGACATGACCGCCCTTTTTCAGCGGCGGTCGGATGAGCCGTGGCCATGCATATGCATCTGTCTGCATCACACGACGTTCATCCACACCCATGGACGTTAACGCGGACGTACATGCATCGATATCCGTTCCGCTCAGCTGTGTATGATGCTGATGGTCCCCGTCGATCTCGTGCTCGTCCCTGTCCACAGACACCACAACTCGCTGTTGGCCTCCTCCACGGATCTGATCCAGCACGCCGGTTCGTGCGGACTGAAGGAGCGCTTCTACACCATCTTGCGTAGAGCGCGCAAGGTGTTTCGGCATGGCGTGCGCCCATGCATGCGTAGCTGACGCTAACGATGGACGCGGACCTCGCTGCACTATGAGGTAGCAGTACTGGGACACAGCGTCGCCACGAAGGAGCCGCAATGTCGCACGCATGAATGGTGGCACCTGATACATTTGCGCGTACGAACAAACTTCGATGCCCTTCGTCCTTCGAGGCATGTCCGACGACGACGCGTGAAGCAACGGGCACGCTTGGTCATGTGGACAGGGTGCAACGACATGGCATGTCCTGTCTGGCGAGCGACGCCCCAGCTCAAGGAGCTGCGAGCGCGCTGCGGCAATGCAGGCAAATCCCCGTGGCGTCGCATCTTCAATGAAAACAAGCACATCGGCATCGCTTTTCCACGTACGCAATACGTCCCGTTCTCTCGCGACATCTGATGATAAAGAGCTGAGCCCAAACGCATGGACACCGATCGTGGTGCCAGACATGGGCTGCGTTGTTGGCGGGTGCGTCAAGGACGAATCTTGTACGGACGCAAGCGGCACATCCCTGTATACATGCGGCTTATCGCCCCGAACGCGGAACGTCGTTCGCATGTGTTTCCAACAGTCGTCATCTTGCAAATCGACATGCGCCTTGAGCATCGTGCCAGATCGCGCTTCTGCCACATACTCATGCAATGCCTCCGGACCAAACACATGTGCACACGCCCAGAGTGCCTCGGATGTGTGCGAAGAAAAGTCCACGAGCCGTGATGGGCGCCAACCATCTGGTCGGTCCGAGAAGAGTCGCCGCCGAGCCTCATCGAACACGCGCACAAGGATGGCATAGCGTGCCGCGAAGTGCGTGGCTACGTACAGAGGCACAGCGCGCTGTCGCGGAAGTGCATGGACAAAGTGCTGTGAATGCCTAGGCAGGAGTCCCGTCTTGTCATGATGCGCACGATCCAGCGCCGATACATGCATTGCGTCACGACGCAGCTGGTCCTTGTTGCTTGCAAGCACGAGAGCCTCGAGCTTCGTGCGCAGCCCTTCAGGCAGCGACACAATCGCGTTCCCGTCGACCTTGCTACTGCCCAGCCGAGCAGCCGGCGACATGCGCTGTGTCGCTGAAGATGCACTCGTGTCATCCGAGTGTCGCAGAAAGGCATACCGAAGCGACGTGTCAGCAGGACTCGCTGACCCAAGAGCTTCACTCATCTCTGCTGCATGCTCGAGACGTGCGACTTTTCGTGGACGCCATGTGGCTGGCACATGAGCCGCCATACGCCACACAAACGAACGATGCATGGTGCAAAAGAACTGTGGAAGTGCGGGACGAACGGACGTTCCTATCCAATACAGTCAAGTGCTGGCTTGCCTTGGCGCCACCTGATGAGGTCGAGAAGCACGAAAAGAAAATTGCATACATGCATGCACTATAGGACACACTCCTCCCTGACTGACTCGCTGCGCTCCGCAAATCAACACACGCGCACTTTCCTATGATTGGCACAGACACTTGATTTTTACGCTCGCAGGCAATCGCCATCACGATCGGGCGTTGCGACGCGCGTCCCTCTCACAAACGCCGCTCTCCTCCACAATTACGCTCGCTTAGAGTCACACACATTAGGTCCGATCACGCTTGGGGCCTGTCCATTCACACTGGGGCAGTTGTATCATGCGCCGCACATGGAACTGGCGCAGAGGAAAGACAGCTGAAGCAACGTGTCATTTCTGCGGGACCAAATCGATTCTCGTGCCGCCGTATGGCGATGCTTGCACGGCACGCGTTGCCCAAACATCAAGCCCCGTGCGCTTGTCGTCAGGCACTCGTGCACGCTGGTTCTGCTCCGCGTGTGAGTCTTGGAACCATACAGATGCTCAAGGGCGCATTATGGACCTGTATGAGCGGCCGATGTGGGATGCCTCGGTGAATCGGAGCCAGCTTGCGACGACGCCTACCACGACAACGAGCACGGACGCCGGCGAGCCGGTATTTTGCCGGAAATGCCTGGCTAACCAGACCCTTGTTACCAACTTGCTTGCTAGCTACTTGCCTGATGACGATGGCAATGGCAATGGCAGTCAAGACTCTGTGGCTGACGACGAGCGCATGCGAGCCTTTCCCTCCTACAAGCGCTCGTTGGAAGAACGGTATCCAATGGTCTGTGCCACATGCAGCGCGCGTGCCAAGTCCATTATTCAGGCAAAGGACCAGCAAATCCAACGCGCATCTCTCGACGAATGGCTCGTCAGACGCCATGTGCCCGCCACACCTGTATATACTCCTCGTGGCGTGTGGCGCTGGCGCTGCGAACAGAGTTGGTGGTTTCTTGCCCACTCACTAGGCCTCTGTATACCCTTATGTACGAATGACCTGATGGTCGCAGCTCTCTCATGTCTTCCACCAGGACCGTATGACCCTTGCTGGCTCCGCGCACAGCTGTATCGTGCACGCGATGTGCGGATGTACTCGCATGGAACATGGCGCTGGACAGTACGTATCACTCGCACCTCTCGACTCACACATGTCCGCTTATGCAGCTTGTAAATATCAGTGTTTGGCTCGCGCGCATCGCTCATTATGTCGGCACCATGCGCACAAACTCTGGTGCATTCTTGGCCTGGGCATCCAGTGGGACGCAAGTCATCGTACGTGATCGTCGCTTTCTCTCTCTCTCTCTCTCTCTCCTCCATCGCATCATGACTTACCATCGACAGGCTCTTTGTTATGCATATCATGTTCGGCACGTCACGACGGAAGCGCCCATTAGCTTGGTTTCGCATGATGTGCCAACACAACATGGCGATACTCGAAAGGATCCCCTCGCTGCCATGTCTCTCAGTGACGATCGATGCCCACAGGCGCCACTTGACTCGCTCCTTGAACACACCAAAGTGCCTGATACTGAGGCGATGGACGTTGAGCCCATGGACATCCCGACGATCGAGATGGGACCCCAGCGCTTTGGTGGTGGACGCATGGCCAGTGGACTCGAAGACCTCTTTGGATCGGCTCTCTCTCTCGCAACGACCGAGACCGGTTCACATGGTGCGGTACAGGACTCTTCGGACTCGAAGAAACAAAGTCTCATCGTGCTTGGTATGATCTTGGGTGCGGCAGTCATGACGGGAGTCCTCGCCATTGTTATCGCCATTCAAGGCCGTGTTCCATGGAAGCGCGGCTTGGACGCTAGGCTGGGCTCAACGTAGCTCAGCGACTATAAACACATCGATATCCACTGCATCATCCTATGCATATGCTCCATGGGTGGTTGTCTATCGATGTCGACTTCCTTTTTTCACTCCGTTTTTTTTTTCATGCCGCCTGTGCACAACAGAACACTATGCCTCGTTCTTCGACGTCTCCCGAGGTGCCATGATACCTATGAGTGTTGCTACTTGGCCAACGGATCAACTCGATTATGACCTAAGTAACCAGCACCTGCAAAGAGCACAGCTGGACCGCTCATACGGTTGTGATGAGAACGCTCGTCTCAAAGCCGCTGACCGCCGGCTCTCTGCCGCCTGCCGCCCCCTATGCCCATATGCCCCCGTCCTTTCCTCTTTCCTACGCACAATGCGCTCTTGACCACCATTGCACCCTTCGTTAGGACAGCATGGATTTGGCGATGCGACTCGCAAGCATACAAGCGAACCCAGGATGAGCGCCTTGCCCTGATGCAAGAGCAGACCACACTACCAGAGCATCACATTCGCTACGAGGTATCCCGTACCAAACGCTATTTCATAGCCACTCAGCTCATCCTCTGACGCACGTTTCTGTCTATAGCGACGCCTACACACCAGCCGTTGACCGCTATTGTTCTTCGCTGGTCACCAACCTACTTGGGGTCATCTACGTCGAAAGCTCGAGACTCACCAGCTCACTCCTTCTCTCTCTCTTTCTCGCTCTTCCGTCACCTCTATACACGACATGTGGCTACTCCTCCATTACTTCGGCGGGTCGCTCGGTCCGATCATGAGCTCAGGACGCACTTGCTCGTCAAACTCTTCCGCTGTCAAGAGGCCAAGACCCACAGTCGACTCCTTGAGCGTGAGGCCCTCGTGGTGCGCCTTCTTCGCCGCCTTGGCGACGTTGTCGTAGCCGAGACGCGAGTTCAAGGCTGTCGCAAGCATAAGCGACTCGTTCAGCAGCTGATCAATGCGCTTCTTGTTCGCCTGGATGCCCACGACACAGTGGTCCGTGAACGAGTTTGCACCGTCAGCGAGCAGACGAATGCTCGAGAGCAGGTTCTTTGCAATCACAGGCTTGAAGACGTTCAGCTCAAACTGGCCGTACGAGCCACCGACCGTCACGGCCACATGGTTGCCCATAACCTGCGCGGCGACCATCGTCAGAGCCTCACACTGCGTCGGGTTCACCTTGCCCGGCATGATCGACGAGCCAGGCTCGTTCTCAGGCAGCGCCAGCTCACCAAGACCACAGCGTGGACCCGAGCCGAGGTACCGAATGTCGTTGGCAATCTTCATGAGCGACACGGCCACCGTGTTCATTGCGCCCGACGCCTCGACCATGGCATCGTGCGAGGCAAGCGCCTCGAACTTGTTGGGCGCCGTCTCAAATGTCTCACCTGTGATCTGTGAAATCTCAGCTGCGACCCTCACGTCAAAGCCCTTGAACGTGTTCAAACCCGTGCCGACAGCCGTACCGCCCTGCGCAAGCTTGCGGAGACGCGGCAGCACGTCCTGCACGCGAACAATCGCATTCGACACTTGCTGCACGTAGCCGCTGAACTCCTGGCCAAGTGTCAGGGGCGTCGCATCTTGCAGATGCGTGCGGCCGATCTTGATGATATCAGCAAACTCATCCTCCTTCGCCCTGAGCGCCTTGTGCAGGTGGCGCAGGGCAGGCAGGAGCTCCTTTGTGATCTCCAGCACGGACGCAATGTGCATGGCCGTTGGGAATGTGTCGTTGCTACTCTGACTGCGGTTCACGTGGTCGTTCGGGTGCACGGGCTTCTTCGAGCCGAGTTCGCCACCGAGCATCTCAATGGCACGGTTGGAAATGACCTCGTTCACATTCATGTTCGACTGCGTACCAGAGCCCGTCTGGAAGACGACGAGCGGGAAGTGGTCATGCAGCTTGCCCGAGATGACCTCGTCGGCTGCCGCGCAAATCGCATCGGCAATCTTGGGGTCCAGGCCGTACTGCTTGTTCACTGTGGCAGCAGCCTTCTTCAGCACACCAAAGGCCGAGATGATCGGCTCTGGCATGCGTTCCATTTTACCGCCAATCTTGAAGTTCATAGAGGAGCGCTGCGTCTGAGCACCCCAGTACCGGTCTGATGGCACCTGCAAGTCACCAAACGTATCACGCTCCGTGCGGAATGAGCCGTTGCTTCCCTCTGCAACAGCGCGCGTCGTCGACAGCGCACGCACCGGCATGCGCATTGAGCCGACCATGCGCGCTGGCATGCGAAGGGCTGCGCTCTTTGGCATGGCATGAACGACAGAACGAGCAACAATCATGATGCTGGGGATGGAGTTGGATTAGAACAGAGAGAAATGACGCACTGTCAATCGACGCCAATCTGGGAAATGCAGGCGTAGCCGGGATGTCCCGGAGCAGCCAACCAGAAAGCGATTGAAGCCTATGAACGAGGTGGCCGCCCTCCCCATCCACATCTCGCACAGGCCCCCTCCGCTCTCCCACCCAACTCCACCAACAGCGACACTATCTACCTACCAGTGCATTGGTGCCACGTGGCAGTACCTGCGACCGTTAAGCCAGCACGCCTTGTGGTGAAAACGTAGGAGACAGGACGGAAGCCTTGGGTATGATGATGATAATGATGATAATGATGACCTCGATGACGAACAAGACGAAGCGTGTGGGATGCCCATGACCAAAGATGCCCGTATGTCGCACACTATGCACGAGCGAATGACACTTTGAGATGCTCGCCTGTGGGGAATGCATAGCCATTCGTAGCCTCGCGTGCGGCGACACTGGAAGGAATATCGTGAAACTCGACGAACGCAATATCGGTGCGGCCAGGGATCGTACGCACTTGGTATAGATTGGGCAGGTGACCAAAGATCCGTGTCAGCTCTTCGTGCGTCACAGTTGCGGGCATTTGCTGCAAAAATAGAATCCGGTTCGGTGGCACATACTCGTCTGGCAGCTGGTTCGCTTGTGTGCGAGCCGTGGATGAGCGCTTGGTTGGAAGTACACTTGGCACTTCGCCTCGTGCCATAGCCTCTTGTTGTGCCTTTTTCCGCTCCCACATGCGCTGCCGAATTACGTTTCGTCGCCTCTGTGTGGGTTTATGTGCGAGGCGTGCTGACTTGTGCTCTTGAAGCGCCGATGCCGCTTCATTCGAGCCTGGTGCGCCGCCCTGATATTCCACCACACTGTCGGACTTGGTCCGTGCATAGGATATGCGCTACGCATGTTACCTTTTCGTTCAGCTTCAACGTACCATGCTCTTCCCATACAACGGAAACCCATTTACTTCCTGCAGAGCTTTGGACGACGTGGAAACGTCTTGGAAACTCACAAATGCTTGTCCACGCATGCGCAGGTTACGATGTGCAACGACGGACAGGACTGGTCCATAGTTCGAAAAGAGGGCTTCTAACGACTGCTTCATCACTATCGCGCGCAACGTTAGATGTCTGAACGCGGGGGAGTTGCAAGCGCGAGAAACGCTGTTTTTTTTATTCCTTCACTCCCCTCTTGCATATACGTACCGGGCACGGTCACACTTTCATTCAGATTCTGAATGTACAGCGTCTCGTTCGGCTCAGGCGCTTGGCTCTGCGGCATCGTTGCAAGCTCGCTGCACGTCACGAACCTGACACTCACTCGTCGCGCGTCGTTCGACAGCCAGCCGTTGATCTCCACGGGTGAGATGTCCTTGCGTTAGGAACATCTCGCTGACAAATCGGTGCATGTACATCGTTTGCTACATCCATCCACCCACCCGCTTGGCCAGTCAGCGACGCCGACCCGATCTGGCGGCCCCGATCACTCCCTTTCTTCGATCCGCCCAGCTTCGTGGCTGTGGGACCGACCCACATAGGCCTTTGGTTCTACGTACATACATACTACAGCGAGAGAGACACACTGTCCGTGGTGGCAGCTCTCTATGGCTTCTTGTTCTTTGACAAAGCGCGCTTCTTGGCCTCCAAGCGCATCTTTTCCTCCTTCTTCTTTCCTGTAGCCTGGCCCATTCGTGTGTAGAGCTTGCGCTGCTTGTTCGATAGCAGCGTCTTGGCCATGTCACGCGCCTCAGCTTCTTCTGTTAGCTGTGGCGATTGCGTCGTCGACGTCCGCTTCTTCTTCTTGTGCGACTTGAGTGATGCTGCGTGCTTCGCGCGCAAGTCAAGCAGAGCATCCTCGCCACCCGTTGCTTCAGCCTCGAGCTCAGCTGCTTCAAGCAGACCCGCCCCCGTGGGATCAGCCAGGAGTGCTTCGAGTGCTGGTCGTGCTGGCGTCTTGTCGTCTTTCTCCACGGCATCTTGCTCTCTCGCGGCCACGTTCTTATCATCGCCACGTCCGCTGCCAGCTTTGTCCTCATCCTCAGCCTCGTCTTCGTCTTCGTCTTCGTCCTCGTCCTCATCCTCGTCAGCTCCGCCCACATATTCAGCTTCCAAGCCGAGCTTCTCTCTCGCTTCCTCAGGCACATAGCCGCCCTTCCGTGCCACTTCGCGGTCGTCCACGAATGGACTGAGATGCGGCGGAAGCGTCTGGCCCGGGCGATACGGATCCGTCGGCAGGATCTGACGCGCATTCACGCAATCAACGACCCACTGCGGCTGGATGTACACACGATGGCCAGCATGGTCTAACGACATGCCATCGACTGGCCGGTCAAGAATATGATGCGTGACGCGCTCATCATCAACTGCCACCTGACTCCCAGCTCCAGCAACAGGATCCCAACCGACATTGCTCGGCGACGCACCGAACGAGCGCAGGATAAACTCAAACACAGTTCGCGGTACTTCCCGCGATATATAAAACACATACCGGCTGAACAGCATCGGCAGTGGATCCTCTCCTGCCTGTTTTTGCAGATCCCTCAGCGTCGTCAGTTGGTCGGCGCCTGCGCCTTGGGTCTTGGACGCATGAGCGACGAAAGCATCAGCGGCACCAGCCTCGTCATCTGCCTCCTCATCGCCGTCCTGATCCTGCATCGTCGCATCAAGAGCGGGCATCGATTCGTCGTCTTCAGGCTCGTGCTCTGCCTTGTCTTCCGAGCGCGTGAGCTGCGCAATCTGGCGCTTTACATCCCGCGTCGAGAGCTTCTTTCCATCCTTGCGTGTAATGGCATTTGAGCTTGCTTCTGCCGCTGCTGCATCGTCCATGGGCCGCAGACTATGTTTGCCAGTAAGGACATCCGCGTCCGCTGCCATCAGCATAAGCGAGCCAAAGCCAGCACCTTGATTGTCGAGGCTCTCGTCCAGTTTCGGCGGGTACACAAGATTCTCATCCGTGTACAGCTTGAACAGGACAAAGCCCATCAGCGTCTGGTACAATTCCAAGAACGTCATCATGACACGGAAGTCGACATCCGTAGGAATCGTTTGCGTGAACATGTATGGCACGAGCCACGTAATTTCCTGCCCGTGCACGACCGCCTGGAAGTAGATGCCCTTGATGCTCAGAAACACCTTGCTAAGGCAGTGCGTGCGCATCACATACAGCTGCCACTCGGCACACAGTCGCGCACAGTGTGCGGTGATCTCGGGCGCCATGCTCTTTTGCGACGGAATATTGGCGAACAAGAAGAGCGTAGAAAGTGCATCATCTAGATCACGCAGTGAGTCGACAAACGTCGGGTACCGTTCCTTGATAATGTGGTCAAGGCGGTACTTGGGCCGATTCTCATCGAGGTTCTTCGCTGCATGCCATTCCCGTCGTGCAATCGCTCGATTCACCTTCTTTGCAAATGCCTTGTGGTCGCGGAATGCCTGCAACACCGGCTCGTGCTGCAAGTACGCAATGTCCTTCGTATAGTAAAACGTCGTCGGCGCTGTCGACCCCTTGTTCGCTCGCTTCACATGCCGAGGCTGCCGAGGAAAGATCCCCTTGAGAATACACAGCCTCCGGAACTCGGCGAGTGTGATCTGCAGCTTCTTGAGCGCCTGGTTCCGTGTGATATAGTTCTTCGCCGCGCCTGACTCGCCTCTCTTCTTGATCCGCGCCATCGTGGCTAGAAAGTTCGGTGGATCGATCGATCCATCACACACTGGCCTGGCGTCGCTGCCAGTGAGGAGCAAAATTTTCAGCGTCACGTGTGTGTGTCATCCACATAAAAATTTTTTTTTGTTTTCTAACAAAATTTCGCTGTCCGCCCATTTTTATGCACGAGCGACATACTCAAACGCCAACCGTGCACGTTGGAGAACAGGCAGAGCGTGTGAACGGTGGTTGTTGTTGACTGCCGTGCGGACGTTCGCGGCACGCACAAGAAACATGACGTCGACAGAGAGTGGTTCATCTGCGTCCACTTCGTCGAATCACACAGCTGTGGACGAGAAACGCGTCCGGGCCAAATTCGTACGTACGGCGGGGACAAATGACTCATGCGTCATAGCATCACACGATCAAAGTCGCACAATCAGCGACGAAAAAAGCCAAGCAACACGAGCTGCAACGACATGTGCGCCGTCTGAAGCAGAGCGAAGGCTCTGAACGTGCGGAGCTTGAGCAGGATCTCACACACCTCAAATCACTCGACACGCATTCCTTGTCACTGCGTGCACTTTCCTCGAAGCTTGTGAAAAGCAAACTCCTCCCAAAGGCAAGTCAGTCTGGCACGGAAGCAAGTATGGAGCGTTTCCCACTTCTTCCCTTTGCGAGAGAAGCACGTATCGATGCTGTCTCTCTCGAGTCTCTGGAAGTGTCCCACGACAAGACACACGAACGTGTCGCGCACCAGGTGCTGAGCTCCAAAGTCCTCGCTGCTGAGCTGGCTGCATGCATCCGCGCCTTGATACCCCTGATCATGCCAGCTTCAGACATACCAGCGTCTTTGGACACTGCACATTCTAATGATCTCACACCCAAGTCTGACTCGAAGGCACATGCCCATGCCCCTGAGGAGACATCCAAGCACGAGACCAAGGCGAAAGAGACGGCCAGGTCCGTCAGTGCCACTTTGTCATCTCGTCCCAGGAGCACAAAGACACGTAGTGAAACTGGTGCTGCTGCTGCAGACGAGTACGAGAGCGACGATGGAATGGGGAACACGGACATGACATGGGACCGAGCCAATCTAGACGCCATGGTAGCTTCAGGCAGCGACACAGAAAGTGAATCGGACAGTGATTCGCAGGACCATGCGCGGAAGAAGCGACCGCGTGACTCTGATGATGATGGCGACGACGACATTGAGACAGACCATGAAGATGCTTTTCTTCCTAGTCTCAACACAGGGTTTATCCCCGCTGCGGATGGCGATGACTGGAGTGACGCCGAGGCTGACTATGCAGATACAGGCGGCAAGGGACCAGCCAAATCGCAACGCAAGAACCGTCGGGGCCAGCGAGAGCGCCGAGCGATCTGGGAGAAAAAGTACGGCCGCCATGCGAATCACCTGAAGCTACGTGAAAAAGAACCACGCAAAGCTACGAAGCGCACGCCGAGAGACTCGGTGCGCGGAGTCGAGTCCCGACGTGATACACGCATCACCCACCATGACCCGGTGTTGATTCCGTCCCACGCGCGTGCCAAGCAAGAGCAACGAACCCGAACGAAAGATGAATCGCAACCAGGGATGCAAGCCGCGCGAGCGGCTAGCTCTGCCCACTCACACCATGTCCCACCGGCTGTCCATCCCAGTTGGGAAGCCAAGCAACGAGCCAAAGAGGCCCAACAAACGGCCAAACCGCAAGGCACGAAAATAGTCTTTGATTAGCCAAGTTTTGTAATTTTTTTTTTTTTTGATTCATGTTCCTCGTTCTTCCCACCTGTCTCAAGAGGAGAGGGGGATGGATAGATTTCCACCCTCTCCACAGCCGCCTACGAAGAGGAAAGAAGGGCTTCTGTGGGGTGCGGTGCTCCACAGGACCAGCAGCCGAAAGAACAATTCCGGCCGGCTACGAGCTAGACAAGCGTGAAATCGATCGATCGAAACCCGATCCGATCAAACAAGTACGACAAGAGATCGAATCGGACTCTGAGGAGCCAGGTCCGCCCTCTCCCCTCTCACCTCCCCTCGGAGTGGATTATCGCACGGTTTGCGAGCCATGGAAGGATATCCTACCAAGGCTCCTCCAGGCGTCCAACTAGTGAACGACCCCGTCAACCTGTCGGACATCCCCACGGAGTACCATGACTGTGTGTGCATTGGCGGTGGCCTGAGTGGCGTTAGCATTGCCTGCAAGCTCAAGAACAAGTACCAGAAAGTGCCTGACATGGCGATCCTCGAGCGTCTCGAGGGTCCAGCCGGGACATGGGAGGCCAATACGTATCCAGGCTGTGCTTGTGACATTCCTGCACCGCTGTACAGCCTGAGTTTTCGCCAGAAGAGCGACTGGAGTGGCCTCTTCCCTCGACAGCCCGAGATCCGTGAGTACGTGCGCACGGTGGTAGCCGAGTACGGTATCGGGCACCTGTTCCGCTTTCATACTGTGGCGCTCGAGGCGCGCTATGACGACGCAACGCATCTCTGGCACATTCTCTCTGCCACGTTCGATCCCAAGAACCCGCGCGCACCTCGAAAGCACACTCACTACGTGTGCAAGCTCATGATCCAGGCGGTCGGCGGCTTGTCGGAACCAAACAAGTGTGACATCCCGGGGCACGAGTCGTTCCAAGGGGCGTTGTTCCACTCAGCTAGCTGGGATCATTCTGTCGACCTGAAAAACAAGCATGTGATCGTCGTCGGCAACGGATGCTCAGCCACGCAGATTGTCCCTGAAGTGGCCAAAGAAGCAAAGCATGTGACGCAATTTGTGCGCTCCAAGCATTGGTACGCGCCATTGCCAGATGCTGCGTTTGCAAAGACGGACTGGTTCCGCTGGCTGTTGACGAACGTGCCATGGCTCATGTGGCTGCTGCGCGCCTACATATGGTATATGCTAGAGTCGGATTTCTGCATGGCCACAGGCTCCAAGAGGGGCCAGGAGAAACGTGAGGAATGGGAAAGGGTCTGTCGCGACTACGTCACTCGCACGGCCCCGGAAAAGTACCATGAGCAGCTGATCCCCAGCAACAATGAGCTCATGGTGGCTTGCCGCCGCCGCATTCTCGACAACGCGTATTTGCCATGTCTGAACTGGGAGAATGTGGATCTGGAAACTACCCAACTTGTGCGCATCGAGCCTGACGCTGTGGTGACAGCTGACGGCCGTCGCATTCCCGCCGACGTCATTGTCATGAGCAATGGATTCTCCGTCAAGGCAGCAGGTGCGCCACTGCAAGTCCGTGGTGCCACTATGACGCAACAGGAACACTATGACAGGTACGGGTTCGGTTCGCGACTCGCGTACCGCACATCGTTCCTCGCTGGCTTCCCCAACATGGCGATGCTGATCGGCCCCAATGCAGGCACCGGCCACATGTCGATCATCTATACGTCCGAGCGTGAGCAGGAGCTGTTGATGAGCGTGGCGGCACACGTACTGACGTCACCCGCACCCAGCCATGAGGCCGTGGCTCATGTGCCTGGTACGCCATACAAAGCTGCTGGTGCGCCAGTCCCGACGTTTGACGTGAAGTTGGACGCTGAGCTCCTCGAGCGAAACTGGATCGACACCAAGATGGAGTCGACCGTGTTTAGTACATGTGACTCCTGGTACCGTGATCCCAAGTCGGGCCGCGTGTCGGCCGTGTACCCTGACTGGCAGTGGAAGTTCGCCCTGCGCTGCTGGTTCCCTGTGTGGAAGGACTTTGCATTTACGGGTCTTGCCAAAGGACAGTCGCACCCTGTATCGACGATCTGGCAGAAAATCGGCTGTGCCCTTGGCCTCGGAACCATTCCGTATGTGCCGTCGCCGCCAGCATGGGTCGTCGAGCGCAATGCATCCTGCCTCTCTTGATGGCCATTCTCATGTTTCTTTTTGTTCTCGTCTCTGCAACTCCTCATCGATGATCTGCATTCTTTATTTCTTCCTTCACTTTCACATAGTTTTTTTTTTTTTTTTACGTTGTCACTCATACATGCTTTCATGCTTCAGCTACACCGTCTCTACATCTGTCTGTTCTGTCGACAGCCTGTCTTTAGCGTCGCACGGCAAGCCCATCACATTGCAGTTTGCACCCAAGCGACCGCGCAGTCAAGATGCACGTTTCTGCCACGTCAAGCTCAGGAAATAAGTGTGAGTCATATGTGCAGCGCAGGGCCAGGCCTATAGAATTTTCCATCGAAGCATCACGGCGCTTCGCGACCAGCGAAACGCCCGATGTCGCCGCTACTTGCTTCTCCACGGAGCACATGCACACACCGCCTCTGTAAGCCGTGTGGCATGGGCATTGTGGAGACAAGCACTCTGTGGCAAAGAAGACGACCGATCCCGCCATGCTTAGTCACCCGCCCGGAGCTCGAATACACATAAAAGCGGGGGAACCGGGGCAGCCACCAGCTGCTCCTTTACTTCTCTACATTGAGACACACAATACATTAGCTAGGATGGGTGTGCAAGTGATTTCCTCCTACGACCAGTTCAAGCAGGTGACCGGTGGTGACAAGGTTGTTGTGATCGACTTTTGGGCTACGTGGTGTGGTCCCTGCAAGATGATCGGCCCGATCTTTGAGAAGATCTCCGAGACGCCTGCTGGCGAGAAGATCGGCTTCTACAAGGTTGATGTCGATGAGCAGAGCCAGATCTCGTCGGAGGTCGGTATCCGCGCTATGCCAAGCTTTGTCTTTTTCAAGAACGGCGAAAAGGTCGAGACGGTCGTTGGCGCTGACCCATCGAAGCTCCAGGTATGTATACAAAGCACGCGAGCGTGGTTGTGGGAAAAGACAGCCCCGCACCGGCACGGACAGGACTAACGCATAAATCCAGGCCGCCATCAGCAAGTTTGCTGCTTAAGCGTATGTAGACCTTTCTATGGTAGAATTGTACATGAGGCAACGCTTGGATGTGAATAGAAAAGGGCATGCCTTGTGGTGGTGGTGGTGGTGGTGCCGGTCGTCCTGGTGCTGGTGGTAATCGCCACTGCATAGGTGACGATGTCGGTGACGGCGTCGGTGCCATTGTCGTTGCCCTTGCCGTGGCCCTTGCCGTGGCCAATGACCAATGGTCGCAGATTCACAGCGCATGTGTGCAGCATGGGTACCATCTGCGATAGACTAGGACCCTACGCCCCAAAGACAACGTCTCGCTGGCTGGGCTTGGCTGGGGCGAGCTCATCCACGTCCCCATCACACATGTGTCTCGGCGACAACGGAGGCTACAACATAGTCGCCATCATGCGACACACTCGTGTGGAATCGCAGAGCATTCGCGAGTGCGATCGCACAGGACCCATCTGCATCTCGATACGCCCGCTCCCGCGTGAGGACAAGCGATGGCTTCCTGCCGGTGTCGCGAAGCAGCGACAGATCCTTCGCGTACAGGTAGATGTGGGGGTAGGTGGCCTTGAATGCAGCTTCCTTGCATGCCCACCTGTAGAGCCGATGTGGTCAGTGCCTGCCGTGGCCTGCGTACCGAGTAGCGAGGAACCGCAGGCGCTCGTCGTGTGTGAGACACGGTGCGCTGACAAACGAGTCCCATTCCTTTTGAGAAAGAGTGCGGCGCGCAAAATGCTGTGCAGCCATGCGCAACGAGAGAGATGTAGATACAGTGTCGGACGAAGACGTCGACGCCAAAGGCCCATCGTCGGTGGGCGTGCGAGACGCTCGTATCCAGGACGGCGCCACAGCAGCGAGTGGCTCGAAGGAAAGGGCATGCACTCGGCGTGCATGCCGGGCGACGAGCTGCCGCATGCGCGGCACATGCACCAAGTCTACGCCGACGCCAAGAATCGCAAGTTGCGCTGCAAGAGACGGGTCTACACCATGTTCCTGGGACTCGTCAGCCGCGGGTATGTGGTAGCCACGCAGTAAGCTGCCCTTTTCAAGTGACATGCGTGCATGTTCATCGCCCCTATATGCAGCGAGGCGGTACTCGAGCGCATCAAACACACGCTCAACGACTGTCTCGACAGGGTCGTCAAAGACGATCGGCAAGAGCGGCACAACAAGGAGGCCAGCGGCCGTCGGTCCGGCGACTCGCACGCGCGACGACTTGAACTTGGCAAATAGGTGCGCTGAGTGCTTGACGACGCTGTGGATCGTGACGGCCGGCAGGACTAGCGATGCAAGTGACTGGAATGCGCCGCGACGCGCAGCGATCCACGCAATGTCAGAAGCCAGCGTGGGAGAGTCGCGGTCTTGGAGCTTCGCAGCCTGCCAGCATGTCCATCCCACGTCTGTGAAAATGTACGCCCAACTGATGGCATATGCACTTGTCACGACGATCGGCCGCGTCAGAGGCCGAAATGCCTCGCCGACGTCCGACGTGTACGCAATGTACCGAGACACCGACGTCACGAGCGTCTTGAGCCGCATCGTGTATGCGGAATATCGCCCAAGACTCTCGTCCACGTGCGCACTGCGCTCATGATGCTCCTGCACGAGATCAATCCCATCTGCGTCGCTCATCGTCCTCGGCGCCTCGCCTCCCTCCGCTACGACCTGGAGCAATGAGTTGTTGCGACGCGTGGTTGTTGATGCGTGTGAGGAAGCATGGGGTGAGTTGTTGGCGATTCTTTGGCCCCTGTCCTTGTTGGTCCCCCACCCCTCCTCCACTATACGCTGATGTGGCCGCTGAACCTTGGACCCACGGAGGAGGGTGTGTGATAGGGACCTGACATTGCCGCCAACGCCGCTGCCGCCGCGACCGAACGATGTGATGGGATTCTCCACATCCCTTCATACACACAAGGTCGGCACTTGGATCGTCGTAGACTTTGTGTGTGTGTGTGTGGTTGGGTAGTTGATCACGCGAGTACTCACATCACGCTGCTCAACCAAATGCCAGCGACCAAGCTGTCATCACGAGCACGGACCGACTTGACGCTCAAGTCGGCGACGCCGCCGATCTCGCACCTCATGACATTGTATCAGCGGTACGATTCTCTGCGCAACTCCATTGCTCTATTGCGCGAACAAACACTCCATACACCCGGCATCGAAGACTGGCCGTCCGTGCAAACCCACTATGCGAACCTGCTCTCGCACACATTTTCGATCGCCGCCGCTTTGCAGTCAGCCACACCCCACTTTCTGACGTCGCAGCTCGCGACGCTCCACTCGTTCTTCGAGAACGAGGCGCAGGACGCCAACCTGTTTGGCGAGGACACCACCAGAATGGATACCCTGCTGGCTGGCGACAACCAAGGTGCTTGGCCGCCTATCGAAGACAAAGATCCGCAAAGTCAGCTCCCGGCCTTGGCCGTGCATCCGTGCCAGCCAATCCCCGATACCAAGCTCAACTGGCTCGGTTCCCTGCTCAGTACTGTGCCGGAGATGGACATCGCCACGATGGAGGCGGCTCGGATCGCCGAGTATGACCAATCGCACAAGGCACACCCTCCTGACTCCACGGCGGACGGTGCCTCACGCCAAGACACATCGTCCGACGCTCACACGGCCGCCGCTGCCTCTCTCGTCGCGACGGAAATCCATGCGCATGATACACGTTGTCTACAGGCGATGCGCTCCTGGTACCACATGTTGTATGCGCCAGACGAGCACGGCGACACGTACGACTTTGCGATGCGCGTCGCTGACGAGTCGCAACCACAACCACCGCCAGAGTCGGACGACGTGATAGATCTATCGACTACCAACGACCCTGTACATAGTACCAGCCTACTGTTGTAAGAAGAAGCAGCTCCGCGACGGCCACGTACAGATGTCCATGGCCGAGCAAGAGCAAGCACGACCACGCATACCCAACGAGCCGGTCCAGCACGACGCCGACCAAGCGCCATGTGCGCCAGTTGGGATGCAGCGCGTACGGCACGGGCAGAAAGTCCGAGAGCGGATGCAGATGATGCGGCAGCTGCACGATCGCCGTAATAGGCTTGTGGTCGGAGCTCGTGTACCGCATCAGACTCCGGTACAGCTCACACCGCAGCGTGCCGCTGGCGGCATACGACGCATCACTCGTGCCCCACAGCAAGCGATCCGGCCACCCAGGCAGGCGCTTCTTGCTCAGCTGCTCCATCTCACCGCGTGCCTTGTACTTGTACGTCGGCGGAATCCCATACTGCGCCATGTCTGGCACATGGAGTCCATGAAGCGTGCGTGGCGTCGGCGCATACCTTTCCAACAGGAGCTGGTCGTACGGCACGAGCGACGCCCACCGGTCCGACTGGAATGACCGCGCCACCTCATGCACATCGCTCTTGGTGATGGGCGGGTACTTGCCAGGCACGGTTCGCTGTCCCCGGGGCGACACGCCGTCGACGCCTGTCGCTACGCGATAATTCAAGTCGCCCAAGACAAACAGATGGTGCGTATCGTAGAGCGAGTACTCGTTATCGTCGGCTGCGTCGGCATCGCTCTGCATCTCAGGAGCGCATCCACGCATCGTCGGCATTGACTCGACATGAACACCACGACCGCCGCCATGGCCGTTTCCGTCGCCGTTCCCACCGTGCTTCTCGTCGCCGTCATCGCCAGCGAGACTCGGCGGCTCCTGTAACACCGGCAGCAGCTGCACACTCATCAAATCAAACACCATCCGCTCACAAATAGAGCGCCATTCGGCATTCCGGCGTGCCACGTTGTGGTCATGCGCAGCGAGATGCGCGCCTACAAACGTAAGGACCTCGTCCCGTCCTCCAGGCACCGCTGACGCCAGCACAACTCGTGCGCCCACCGCACCCTTGTTGCCCATGACCATGCCGAGCCCGGTGCCGACGAACGATGCACGCACCTCCTTCACCCGGTGCGCTGCACTGATCTGTGTGCCATGAGCACGCTGCGGCGCTCGTTCACGCGCATATACAAACAACACGAGTCCCGCATGGTTGACGTCGGCTATTTTGGCATAGTTCTCTGGCCCGCCTCCGAGCTCAAGAGGATCGTACATCTTGTCATCCCGCACAATCGATTGATGATGACGCACACATCGACGGATCGCCAGGTCGGCCTGCGTTCGCGCTTGCGACACTGTGCCGGACAGTGCCTTGTGCAGTGGCGCAAACTCTTGGAATGCTACTGCATAGATATCAGGCGCTTCGCGTGGACCAAGCGACATGGCAGTCAGTTCGCGGCCCTCGTCCGTCGTCATGTATCCGCTTCGCCGGCTCTCGTTCACTGTGGGGACAAGCCATTCCCGCATATCCGGCACGCCCGTGCCATCGAACATCTGGTTCGCATTGAACGAAGCCAGCTGGACCCGAAGTCCCGTTGGCATACTCATCACGTTCAAGCCGTCTCGCTCAACTCTCTCTCTCTCTCTCTCTCTCTCTCTCTCTCTCTCTTTGGGCGCTTGATTTTTTTTTTTGCCTGGAAAGTCAATCCGCTCCACCACTCCTTCCAACTCACTCACTACGATAGGCCCTAATATACACTCACTCCTCTCTCGCACTTCGTTGGGGCGCGCTTGTCGTGTGCTGTGTGCCCCGCGAGTCAAGGATGTACGCCCGTCATCGGCCCCCGCCCTGCGCAGCTGACGCGTCGCGTGTCACACGCGTACGCAATGCAAAAATTCCCCGGTCCGTGCAGAGAGGCAGGCCAAGCCACGAACGAACCAGGGTCTACGCTTCATGATTCGCGCGTGACCCGTCTATCGCGGCGCCGACCCATTCGGCGCCTGTTCAGCATGGCTTATGTAAGTGCATCGACAAGGCTGGGGCGATGCAAGAACGGCCCCCCTCTCCGATAACAGTGCTCTGATCTGTCAGGGAGAGCGAAGCGTGGCGTCGTCGGACACGAGCGCCTCCATCGGTCTTTTTTATTTTTTGTTGATCTAGTGAAAAGCCCAGCATGTACGTGTGGGGGCGCATTGCCTACGTGTTGTGTTGCTTATACCCAACAGGTCGATGGAGAGCTCCAACCTCGTGCAAAGACTCAATAAGCCAGAGCATGACGAAGTGCGCCGCCTCATTGCGCAGGATGCCGAAAGTCGGGGTGGCAAAAGTTCGACATTCACATTAGACGGGTAAGTACTTGGTTGTTTGTTCTTCTCCGTCGCCTGATCTCTGTGCTAACAAGTTGACAGTGAGCGTGGTGTACCATCGTCGAAGCTGTGCCGCGTGCTCCCTAATGGACAAGAACAGTGTGCAAAGATCTCGCTCGAATGTACGTATGCATCATCGCATACCTTCTGACACGGTCCGTACCATCCCAGCGCGTGAACTATTCCAGACTATGCAGTCTATGGGCTTCTTTTGCATTCTACCCCACGATCCGAGCAAGACGTTCATTCGATGTGAACGTATTCCACACTAAACCTAGGCAAACGGTTTGATACTGGGTTGGTTAGTTAGTCATGCATCACACAGGTCTTGGTGGCCAGCAAAATACATAGCTGGGCGATGAACGTCGGTGACATCATCGCTTTCGCCATTGCGCCCCTCCCCACCCCCATCACCACCTGGTCGACGTAACACGTACCCTGCGGCAAGTTAGTGTCGTTGCATCTCGGCGCGAACTCTCACGTACCTGTCCAAATAGTAGCAACACCACATGTCAGATCCTCCCATGCGCCGCCGCCCACCAGGCGCGGCAGGCCCATCGACGACGACGCAGCTGTGCCTGGGAGCAAGAACCCAGCCTCAGCGACCATGCGTGCAAACTCGGCCTGTGTCGGGAACCGCTCAATCGATTCCACCAGATACTGGTACGAGTCGCGATCGCCCACAAGCAGTTCACCGAGCGGAGGAATCACATGGAACGAGTATTGCCGGTACAGCTGCGCCAGCAGCGGCACAGATACCTTGCCAAACTCGAGGCATGCAAAGATACCACCCGGCTTCAGCACACGGAACGCCTCGGCAATCACCCGATCAATGTGTGTGCAGTTCCGGATCCCAAACGCAATCGTATACAAGTCAAGAGACTCACTCGCGATCGGCTCACTCACGAGCGGTGGCAAAATCGGATTCCGTCGCGTGCTCGCTGGCGGGTTCTTTCGCTCCGGCACCGGCATCACTTGGTCCAATGCCTCTGCATTGCCGAGCTGAAATCGCACCTGCGGCGTGTTCCAGTACATGCTTTCCTTCACGCGTTTCTGGCCCTCGATCAACATGCTCGCATTGATGTCGAGAATCGTCACCTGCACCTCACGGTCCAGATGCTTCGTCCGTGCGTGATCCAGAAGCCGCAACGCAATGTCGCCTGTACCTCCTGCTACGTCCAGGCACCGGATTCCTCCGCGTGGATCAAGCATGTCGACGAACCGGTTCTTCCACAGCCTGTGGATGCCCATAGACATGGCATCATTCATCATGTCGTACGATGACGCGACAGAGGAAAACACGCCACCCACAAGTCCCTCTTTCAGTGCCGTGTCAACAGTCTGGAACCCAAAGTGCGTCGTACGCTCTTCTTTGCCCTCCATGCGCACAACCGACGTGCTGAGCCGTCTTCCTCCAGCAGATACATGCGGCAGCTGCGTGCTTCCTCGTGCGTACTGTGTGCTTGCACGAAGAACGTGCATCGGTTGATTGCACCTTATCGCCATCACGTCACCTTATACAGCTGGGTGATCTGCTCCAAGATTCACGCCGCTCCCTCTTCCTCCCACGACGCTTCGTCCGCCCAATCCTTTATTTCATGTCGATTCCGCCACTTTCGCCCAGTCAACCAATACACCTCACCCACCTCCACCAGCGTGTCCTTCTGCCTAGCGACATGTCGCTAAATTCGGCCCAATTTCTCGCGTCCATCCAGCACGTCGGTTCTTTCGTTCTCAACACGGCCAGCCCCCATCCCTGATCACTGGCATCCAGAACTTTGTACACGTCTGCCCCCCTCTCTCTGAACGAACGCGGGCAGTGACGTCCTTTTTCACACACACACACACACTCTCTCTCTCTCACTCTCACACACTCTCTCCCTTTCCCCAACCCATTTATCCTCGCCACTTGTCTCCATTCCGCTCAGGACACAGTCTATCGTCATGGCCACTGCCGCCATTCCATGCTTGTTGCCAGCCTACGCACAAAGAATACCGTGCCGACTTGTACGTGCGCCTGCGCCCGCACGTCTAATCGGCGCATGGCAGCGGCAGCGCTTGTACAGCTCGCGCGCCTGGCCCGGCTCCTTCGCGTGCGACGCTGCACCCGCTCTCGATGAACATGGCCACATCCCATCGGCACCGTACGATGCCGAGCCACTCACAGGCACGCTCCCTCACACAGACGCACACCTCGTGTTGCATCCCGCGCAGTATTCGAGGCCGCCTACGACATGGCCATCCCACGCAGAGTCGTCATGTGCCCTGCTCAGTGAGCTTGCAAGTCGCACGCGTGAGCACGGCTCTTTAGCTGGCTTTCGAGTGAATCTTTCTAGCGGCGATGCCGCTCTTGCCGAGCCACCCTTTGGCGCATGGGATCCTTCTCGCTCAACGGCTATGCGCATGCCACCGAATCATGCGCAGGAAGACGAGATGTTCTGGCTGTACGCGTATACCACATCTGGGCGCTACGTCCGCTGGCCAGAGCCCATCTCTCTCCGCACGCTGCCTTCCGGCACGGAGCTCCGCACCCAACTCCAGGCGATGTGGTCGCGTGCGCACGATACCTTAGAGAGCCACATCTATGTATGCACACATGGCATGCGTGATTGCCGATGTGGCGTCGCCGGCACTGCCGTCTATGATGCACTGCAACGTGCCGTCACGAATCATACTGCACAGTGTGCGCAGGACGGTGCGAAGCCGGCGCGTACCATCCGAGTTTTCCCCATCAGCCATGTCGGCGGACACAAGTGGGCCGCGTGTGCGCTGGTCTATCCGCATGGCGACTGGTACGGCAATCTGCGTGTGTCGGATGTGCCTCTTCTTCTTCGTGCAGCTCTGGCCCCATCGTCTTCACGGCATGATCTCGATGATCTCCGTGAGCGCCTCGTCGTTTGGCCTCGGTGGCGTGGCCGTCTCGGCATGTCTCAGTCGGAGCAGCGAGACCACAGAGACGTGTGGGGCCCACCCATCGTGCACACCGCTCACATCACACCCGCACGTCGCTCTCGCTCTCCCACTCCTTCGCCTCCAGCAGCCGTCGACACACGAACGACAGTGCCGTTGCGCTTTCACGCGCATGATGGCACTTGGTACAATGTCGACGGCTACATTGGCGAGTCCCTTATGGAAGTGGCCAAAAGACACAATCTGCCTAGCATTGAAGCTACATGTGGCGGCGAATTGGAATGTGCTACATGCCATGCGTACTTGTGTGACGCAAGAGACGGCAGCGATCCCGCCACTCGCGGCGACATTGATCGTGCACCAAGCTGGAGTGTTGCTGCCGTCTCGGACGAGGAAGACGATATGCTCGAGTATGCACCCTTCCGCAAAGCATCGAGTCGTCTCACGTGCCAAGTACGAGTGTCTCAGGCCCTCTCGGACTGGATGCAACGTGGCGGCCGCGTTGAACTGGATCGCTTCTAGATGACCGCGTTTCCGAACCAACCCATGTCTGTCGGTATCGCTCTCCATCCAACAAATCTTTGATAGGTGTCCATAACCTTTCCGTGCTATACGTCTGTATGATCAACTGGATCGACATCGAGTCACGTCGCCTCGCGTAGACAGGATCCTCCATGCATGTGCGTCTCGCACTATGCACGCGCAACTGATCACTTTTCCCCGCGTTTCTCCCTCCTCCCGCACCAGGTCTGGCCTTTGCTCTCCTCTATGCCTCACTCGCACTCGCACTCGTACTCACACTTGCACTCTCTTACTCCTTCTCCTACTCCTACTCCCAATCTGCTTCACGCTCCACGCTCCACGCTCCTCCAACGCTCGTGTGCATTGTGGAGTCTCGGCCGAGTCACGACGCGGCCGTTGCACAGCGCCCTGCGCTGCACGCGCGGTGACGGGTGATGAGTCGGCGACGCGGACGCGTTTCGCCTTGACACCAACGTTCCCCTTTTGTCCAGCTGCCGCCTCTCTGTGACAAGCTGTTACCATCATGTTCTTCGGCACCGCCCTCCGCTCCGTTCCTCGCTCCCTCACGACTCGTGTACGTGCTGCCCACATCCCTAACGCCTAGGCATTTTCTTCTACGCCTGCCTCAGCCCTCTCGCGTGTTACTTTGATTGGCCGCCTTGTGGCTCCACCTGAAGTGCGCGAGAGCCGCCATGGCAAAGAGTACCTGCGCTACACGCTCGCTACCAACGACTTGCCTGGCCCGCCCAATGAAGACGGCTCACCTGCGCCACCGACATCGTCGTTCCACTCCATTTTTGCCTTTGGCGAAAACACCGTGTCTCGTCTACGTGATGTGCCCAAGGGCACGCTGATGTACGTTGAGGGTGACTTCCGTGTCGTGCGTACGCCCGGTGACGATACTATGCCACCACAGGAACAATGGCTCGTGCAGCACCGCAACTACCGTGTGCTGATGCGCCCGCGAAACCCGTAGAAGATCTCTTCATCTCCCGTAGAATCATATATATATATATATATATATACACACAGCAGCGCTGCATTGTAGGCTCCATGTTCTCGCTATGCACGACTACACAGTCCCATACTACGGTCAGCATGGATCTCTAAAACGAGGCAATGGCCTGTCCATCGATTGCCCTCACGCATGTCGCGACTAAACAATTGATAACTCGGCAGATATCTGCATTGGCATTGGTGCACAGCACAGTCACGAGCACGTGTGAGTAGTCGACTTGGATGGTTCTAAGCTCACATACCTTTTGACAAACGCATACACCTGTTCATCAGTCATACCTCGCCCGCCATTCGCTCGCTTCATCTTGTGCTCTGCCTCAAGACGCCAAGGGTATATAAGCGACCAGGGACTGGCTCCGTCCTGTGCCACAGGCACAAACTGCACGAATACGTCAAGAAGTGGATACCAAATCTGCTCCCATCCTTGCAGCTGTTCATTCACGAAACGCAGCTCATCAAGTCCACACGCTGTGAATTCTGCCCGATCTTTCGCGTCCTCTTCACGCATCTCGCTAAACCTGCTCTTTCCTTCCTCGTACATTTGCGCCAGTTCTGTCTCTGAAAGCGATCGAAAACCTAGACACCAGCCCTCAAATAACACCACATCCACCGGTCTGTTGACACACTTCCACACGGTCTGTCTGTCGCCTGCCCCTCCATGTGCACTTTTATCATACACAGGTAGTGACACTGTATCATTTGCATCAGTACGAAACGCTCGAAGAATCCGCTCTCCCACCTGCACGTCATGCGTGCCTGGTTGTCCTCGTCCTTGAAGAAGCGAATACGTCGGGTGTGCTCGTCCCAAAGCGGTCATGGCCTCATGCGGTAGGTACAAGTCTGTGTGGGCAAGCGTGAGTCGTGCTGAACCATTCAGCCGCGCGACATAGCAGAGTTTGAATCAGCCTCAGACACGCGTGTGTCGTCCGATTCCTTGCCGTCCCGACGTCATCCAGTCCTTTTCCTACGTACCATCCAGCGAAAGGACCGCGGCATGGACTGGCGGATCTTGTTTTCCAAGACGCTCAATGATCCGCTCACATGTATACGACTTGCCTATCCGATGATCGATGTGTCAGCACAAGTTCCGTCCTAGCACGTACCACTGCCCTGAGGACCCTGAAGGCCCACGATCATCGGGCCCTTCGCGACTCTTTTGTGCTCAACAAGCTCCTTGTTCAAAAAGTCGCAAATCCGTGCTTCTTTCGGTTGTGTTGATGTCATGTCCCGCTGGCCTTACACACACACACAAGAAGCACCCAGAGCAACACGCGATGGGTTTGTCTGCCACGCTCGGACCAACAGCTTCGGACCTATCCTTCCACTTGCTCATGTGGGGAGGGGGGGCGTGGTGACTAAAGCGGGGGAGGGGGCACACTCGGCACGTGGCTTGGGTCGTACGAGACCACCTGGGATCTATACATGCATATATGCTACGTGGGACTGCAAAGATGCCACTGATGATGACGGTCGCGGGCGGGCGGGCCGACGGGCGAGTGAGGAAGAAAATCTTGCTTTTTTGCTTGGGCGATAAAAGCATTCACGATTATGTCAGAACATGGCATGTTTTCCTGCTTGGCCCGATCGCTGCCGCATATCGTTGGGCTTCTGTAGACGCTCCATTGGATCAAGATTCCCCGAGCAGACGGATGCATCGGGTTCGGTCGAAACTCCAACAAGCTCTTCTTACATTTTCCCTCTACCCCATCACGACCATGTCGAACGTGCAACAAGCTAAGAACCACGCCAATCAGGCTGCCAACAACGCCAACCAAGCCGCCAACCAGGCTGCCAACAACGCTAACCAGGCTGTCAACAAGGCTGCCAACAAGGCTGAGAAGGTCTCGAAGTACGTATCTTGTTGTCTCTAGCGAAGCTCCGTCTCTCGTTCTAAACTTACACCACCCACAGCGAGGCCAACGAGAAGGCTGAGCACTTTTATGATGAGGCCAAGGCCACGGCCGGTAAGGTTGGCGAGTACATCTCCAAGGAGGCCGAGGAGCTCGAGGACCGTGCCAAGGAGGCCCAGAAGAGGTACGTTCCGCGCAGCCGCATGTCATTGTTGTCGTGGACTTGGACTTACCACGCACTCTTTCAGTCTGTGTGCCAGTGTGAACTCTGGCATGAAGAAGTTCCAGGCTGGCTGGAACGACTTCTCGAGCAACCCCAAGTACTGGCTCACCACGCTTAGTGTCGGTACGTATGGAAAGATGCACAGTTCGCCTGTGGTCATTGTCAACAGATTTTTCTAACACAATGTAGTCCACGTTGCCGTGCTGGGTGCCGCTGGCTACTTTGGCTACCAGAACCGCAGGGAAATTCAGACCTGGGACAGGAAGCTGCTTTCGGCTATCGCCGTGGGTGTCGCTGCCTTCTTCGGTGCTGAGGGGTACGTGTTATTTTTTTCTCTCTTTCTGGCAAGTCCGACTAACATGCTCTTTCCCAGCTTCTTCGTGTCGAAGAATGCTAAGAAGCAGCTCAAGTAAGATGCTAATGGAATGCGGAACTGAGGGGTCTCTATGGCACGACCTTTTTTACATTGATTCCACACTTGTCATGTAGATAGTCGCCAGTTGCATGCAGAATCCCTCTCGCTTCTCTTTCGTCCAGCAATATATACATTAGAGCCTTGAGACTCTGCGGAAGACCTGGATGCGATCGTGTCTCGATCCGTTCACGTATGGGAAGAAAGCGCGTTGCTCACTGTCGTGTCAGTCGAATGTGGGTGAGCATACGAAATTCGATACTGGTTGGAATCACTCGCGTCGACTGAAAAAAAGCTCGGCGTGACGTGGACCATTGCCGGCGCCGCTCGTCCTTCCCATTCTTTTTGTGCACAGAGGGCGTGGAGGTCACGTCCCTTGGTGTTGTCTCTTCGCACTGCGCGGCGCCGCGGGTTCCAACCCGGGCAAGGTCCACCCGCGCATGTAGGTGTGTATGCCACATGGCTGGTCCCCCCGATCCACTGGGCCCTCATCTGCTTATCGGCCTATTTTTCATCGTTGGCCACGCCACCGAGACGTAATCGACGTTCTCCTCAACCTCTTCTCTCTTTGTCGTTGCCCTCGTGTGCCTGGTTTCCTTGCTATTCTTACGTGCACACAAAGAAACGATGAACGCAGCTACCAACTTCTTGTCAAGATTCGCTGGTATGTACACATCCCCTCTCCACGAAGCTCCTTGGTGGCTTCTCTTTCTCTTTCTCTCCTGTCCTGACTGGTTCGCTAACGCACGCGTCCAGTGCCCCTTGGTATGAGTGCCTTGCTCGTACAGGCTAGCATGTACGATGTTCCCGGCGGCTATCGAGCCGTGATGTTCGACCGGTTCACCGGTGTAAAAGAGAGGGTACGTCGACACATCTTCGCACGGTTGCGCCGCTAACGCGCACACACTCAGGCCACCCACGAAGGTACCCACTTCCTGATCCCATGGCTCCAGCGTGCAATTCTGTACGATGTTCGCATCAAGCCTCGCACCATTTCGACGACGACTGGCTCTAAGGATTTGCAGATGGTCACTCTTTCGTTGCGTGTGCTGTCGCGTCCAGATGTAACGCATCTATCCAAGATTTACCAGTCCCTTGGCCTCGACTACGACGAGCGTGTCCTCCCATCGATCGGAAACGAAGTCCTCAAAGCTATCGTCGCCCAGTTTGATGCGGCCGAGCTTATTACCCAGCGAGAGGTCGTCAGTGCTCGCATTCGCGAGGACTTGCTCACTCGCGCGCGTGAATTCAACATCGTTCTTGAAGATGTCTCTATCACTCACCTTACTTTCGGTCAGGAGTTTACCAAGGCCGTCGAGCAAAAGCAGATCGCTCAGCAAGATGCAGAGCGTGCCAAGTTTGTCGTTGAAAAGGCTGAGCAGGAGCGTCAAGCGTCCGTTATTCGTGCCGAGGGTGAGGCGGAAGGCGCTGCGCTGATTACCAAGGCGCTTGACAAAGCAGGCGATGGCCTGCTGACAGTGCGTCGCATCGAAACATCGCAGCAAATCGCCAAGACATTGAGCCAGGCACAAAATGTGACGTACTTGCCGACCAGTGGAAATATCCTGTACGTATGCCATTGTCCAGACCATTGTGACTTACCTCTTCCCTCTTTCTCCTTCTTGCAGCCTCGGTGTCAATCAGCAACAGTAAGCAACCATTGCCTATCAAAACCCCCCCTTCCTTCCATAGTTGAAGTTGGCTCATGCACACGATCCCATAAACATGTACTGTTTTCCGTCGGTACCTGGCCGCGACAATTCGTCCTTGGCTTGTCCTCCCATTTGTGGAGGATCTTCGTACTTGGGGGCCATGGCTGAAACACGCCTTTGACACAGCTTCCCTCGCTAGCGCGTGTGCGTGCGTGTGTGCTCTTTGCATTGATCTACTTCTATGTTGTGCAACACGACCACTATCTTGCGAGGCAGCCGCACCGTTCTTGTACCTTACCGCCCAGAGCATGTATGTCCTATCCACTTACCCCCATCCCCCAGGTAGCGACATATCATGAATGGATGCAGGATCCAGTGCTCCAGGAACAAACAGCATCGGAACCACTCACACTCGATGCAGAATACGACATGCAGCGCAGCTGGCGCAACGATAAAGACAGTGTGTATGGCAATATGAGCCGCAGGCTTGCCACGATCTAACAGGCAGAATTGACGTTCATCCTCTTGGCCATGGAGCGTCCAGTGCCAAAGGACGCCAACATTGCCACGTTGCTTGCTTCATGCTCCATGGCTGGCGACGTGAATGCTTTCTTGTCGGAGCGGTATGACGAAGAACAGCTCCATGACGAGACAGATGCTGTAAATGACCTAGCGGATGCGCCGCCGTCTGTATGGGCCGAGCTTGAGGTCATGATCGCTGAGCCCCGCTGGCGGCGTCAGGGCCTTGCTCGTGAAGCTCTTCAAATGCTCCTCTACTTCCTAACGGCTGACCCGACGCCTTGCGCTTCCTCAGATACGCCCCACCGTTCCACTGCCTTGCCCATCGCAAAATCCCGGCTGTTCGCGCGTATATCTATGTACAATGCACCATCGATCGCACTATTTGAGCAACTTGGGTTTATACGGGGAAAAGAATATACCGTGTTTGAAGAAGTCGAATTGAGCGTGACGGATGAGTCTCGTATCCAGTGCACAAAGCCTCTGGCAGTGCTTGAATGGCCCGAGCCCGGCGCCGTCTAGTGCACGATAGCGGCGTCGGCGTCGGCGTCGGCTACGAGGACGTCGATGACGCATCATTCGGTGTTGACGAATGCGCATTGGTTGGATCAAACAGGTTCGTAGTGGCAAGCTTGAGCTCATACAGCTGGTACAGCTGCTCGTCCGAGAAGCGGTCCAACAGATCCGGATCCAGACTCTGTCCACGAGTGAGCCCTTCATTCTGCTGTGCATCTCGCGTAATTGCATCCAAGTACATCTTCCACTGTGAGCAGAAGCCCACAATATGTAGAGGATTTTCAATCTTCTGGTGCCGCCGAAATTCCGCCTTCACGTAGTCGTCACCCAACGAGCGCATCTCGTGCGGCAATCGCCTGTGGGCACGCAGCACGGCACGGTACAATGGAATAGGTGGTAGAAGCATGTCGGACGCGGCATGCACCTGCGGACTGATGCTAGCTTGGTTGGTAGCCATGACACGCATTGTGTGGCGCAAAGGCACTAGTCTCGACGCCTGCATCGCGTGTATCACAATAACCGCCACTTAAATTTGATAGATGGCCTGCTTGTTCGGCAGGTTCGATCTCTCTAGACGCCGACGCCCCACCCCACCTGGTGTCGGTCTGTCAGCTCGGTATGGCGCTGCGCTTTCCAAATCTCGAATGTGACCTCGACTCAGTGCCTCCTACCACGTGCACTGGTTATTGCTGTGCCTTTGGTGCCTGCCGACGCAAGTGACACGAAAAGAGGTCACTGAATTTTTGTCTGGACCTGGGAATTAGATGCGCAGTTGGCACAAATTCCAGGCGCCGATGCCGATGATGCAAGACCGATCCACGGCAGCCCCCCCACTAGATCAGTTCCCCGATTCATTTTCCCTCGCTCGCTCACTTGCTCACTTACTCGCCCAACTGTTTCTAGTGTTATCCCTCCACCACAAAAGCCATCATGACATCGGAGCTTGATTCATCCCATGTGCCCGTGCTCAAAGAACGCATATTTGACGTGCTCAAAGAGTCGGACCTGTCGTCGGTGTCTGCCAAAAAGGTCCGCATGGCTTTGGCGGACATGCCAGAGGGCAGTTTGCCCAGTGGCATTGACCTGAGTGCCCAGAAAAAGGCCATTGATAGCTTGATTCGCGTCTGCTACGACGAAGTCACACAGAAGAAGCCCTCATCCAAGGCATCCAATGGTGAGAAGAAGACAACTAAGTCGACAAACTCTTCCTCGTCGTCGACAAAGAAGAGCTCCTCCAAGAAGCGCTCCAAGAAGGACGACGACAACGATGACGAAAGCCAAGAGCCAAAGAAGAAGCGCACACCAAACGCCAACAATCCACTCAACAGACCGCTTCGCCTATCCTCTGACATGGCCGAGGTGTGTGGTGGCTCAGAAATGCCGCGCTTTGAAGTCGTGAAAAAACTTTGGGTGTATATTAAGGACCATAATCTACAGAATGAGAGCAACAAGCGCCAGGTATGTCACCATGCTCACTTCATGAAGCGTACCAGTTACTTACACGTCCACCTCCAGATCATGTGTGACGACAAGCTGACTGGGTTGTTCGGCAAATCGTCCGTCGAGTACGTATTTACGCGTGTTTGCACGCTTGCACACTTTGTCTCTTCTCTTCCTTTCCCTTTTCAAACCAACAACACACTGACACATGTTCTTTCTCAAGCTCGTTTGAAATGTCCAAGGTATGTATGTGCACGTCGCATTCTAGTCCACATCGATATTGACTTTTTCAGCTCATTGGGCGGCACCTACAGAAGATCGACCCACCACCGAATCCGTAGACAGTATTCTGTTCGTTTCTTTTTTTTTTTTGGTTTTCATCATATAATTTTTCAGTCAGATCATTCCCATCCTTTCGCGTACAACTCACCAGTCATGCTGTCGTGCATCAACACATGCTATCTTGTCCTGACCCGCTTCCGCTTACCGTCAATGGGACCCTAACGCGACGCATCATCGATGCTTCTTGGCTCCGACGCGTCGTGTGGAGAAGATACATTGTTAAACGCGCACCTACGAGGGTCGAAGCCGCGAATGCGTAACACACGGGCACTTCCTCATAGGCGGAATTGTAATAGTACATGTCCCTTCCTCAACTGGTGACGACGACGAGGACGAAGACGACAACGGGGACGGTGCAGACGACAAAGTTCGTGTACATATACCAACAGGCAGCGACGGATCGTTATCTAGGTAATCACAACCGGACGATCTTGGACAGCTATGTCATTCTACACACATGAGCAAGCTATGCGATCGTCAGGTGACGCCATGTCGCTCCAGGGTTCCTCCGATGCATCCAAAGCACATGACGCCGACTCGCTTAATGTAATGCATGAAGATCACTCCAACGTTCATCCTGCAAAGCGACTTGGCTCTCTTATCCAGCAGTATTCGAGGAATCCGTCGCAATTTCAACGCCAGTTTTGGCGGCATCAAATGAACCTTGTCGAAAATGGCTTCGATTCCGACGGTAAGGCCATCGACTTTTTCAATCTTGGCTCAGCACCTAGCGGAAACAGCAGTGCGTTGCCTCTTGCCCGCATCAAAAAAGTCATGAAGAACGACGACGAGGTTAAGGTACGCATGAACAACATTATCGCATGAGCATGTCATCTAACTTTTGGCAGATGATCTCGGCAGAAGCACCTATCTTATTCTCAAGAGCATGTGAAAGTACGTCTCTACTCCTTAGTACGCTGTTTCTCTAACGATTTTTCTAAAGTCTTCATTGCCGACCTTACTTGCCGTGCTTTCATGGTCGCCGAGGAGAACAAGCGTCGGACCATCCAGCGTTCTGACATTGCGAATGCGATTGCTCGCTCCGACCTGTTCGACTTTCTTATTGATATTGTGCCCCGTTCTGAAATGATGCGCCATCGTGGCTCCAGTGTTCCCATCCGGAATACTATGCCCGCACCCTCGCTACCATCGCCATTCCCAAGTGCGGACGTTGTACCACGTCTCAATATGGGCGAAGCACCAGGCCAGTCGACAAACTTCCTCCCTTTGCGTCCTTCACAGCCTGATGTGCGGACGCGTATTGATCCTATGGAAGCATCTCTTGGTCTTGGATCCTCCCAGCCACTCAAAGGCTTGTCGAAGGCTCCCATGCCCAATGAATGGTACCCTTTCCCTACGGCGCCTATGGGTGATGCACGCATGCATCCCGGTGCAAGCTTGAGTTTATCCTCGGCAGCACCGACCGCCCCGCCAAGTGCTCGTCCTATGATGGGCCGCGGTGGTGTTGATGCGACTGCACCTTTCATGGATGCTAACGCATCCCTTCCGATGCCGCCGCCTCATCCGCGTGGCTCATTATTAAACATGATGCCATACTCTATAGATGAGGCTGCATCAAAGGCACATGGCAACTCTAACGAGTAGCAGCCTTACTGCTCATACCCATCGTGTTTGTATAGGGATTTCATTCTGTACGCTGGCCTACTTTTAGGAGGCTCTCGTTTGTGTTTTCTTTGTTTTTGCCTTTGTCCGATTGGTCTCAAGACTCTGATAGCTACTGGTTAGGTATCTATAATCAAAAGCATTTATCTTTGCCACAGAGTCACGAGGGACTTATTTGCACCTCTGAATGCATCTAGCTATGCTGAATGACATTGCGCAACATAAAATTGCTCTCTCTAGGGTCTAAGGACTTGACGGTGTCTCACCGCAATGGTTTAACGTCGTTTCTTTGATTACATTTCGTGACGAGGCACTAATAGATCCCTATTTTTTTGGGGAGAGGGGGTTCCGCATGCGTGAGTGTGCACCCTAAAGCAAAGCTTACAAGTTTTGGTGACTAGATAGCAAGTATGCGATTTCTTCAGGTCATTTGCAATAATATTGATGCCTAATTGTGCGACGGGTCTCTTGACGATGAAGTCAGGTTTTTTATGAGTTGAAAAACATCGTTGGAATTTTATGAGCCAAGCACGGATGCCAATGAAATCCTTCTGCCATCCGTCAGCTTGTGCAGCACGCACTATGCTCGCCAGATACAAAAAAAACTGTTGTACATATCCACAAGCCACCCACAGGAGATCAAGTCTGCATTATTTGCTTAAAAGATTGCTTGCATATTGTCTCTAAGCGCACTGTTGAGACAAATAAATGCCAATCTGTGTCACAATCTTCATGACCCTTTGTTTCCTTTATTGTAGTGGTGAAGCCACACTTGTCTTGAATACGCCTCAATGCTAGCCGACAAGTTCATCTGCAACTTTCATTATGCATGCAAAACGGCTACATGATCCATTGACGTAAATCGTCGCAATAGTGTACCACAATCAGACCAAGCTCTTTGTCCAGTGTGTTTGTTTAGCCGCGACAATGTTCTACTAGAAAACCACCTTTCATACGCGTTAGCATAGTCTTGTATAGAATTGCTCAGAAAAAGCCGCATCCGTGACAGGAACGAGGTCTGGGCAATCTGAGCCAGAGGTGCCAAGAAGTCCACGCAACGTCAAGTCGTACAAGATCTCTTCCAGGCGCTTGACATCATACTTGATAGAGTCAAAGCGTTTCCGAAGAGAGTCATTCTTCAGATTTAGCTCTTTAAATGTCGAATGGATTTGATTCACATTCGATGCGATACGCTCAGGAGCATTATAGTTTCCTTTGATCACAAGGTACATGGAAAGACGTGGAAGCTCATTCACCAAACTTATCATGCCATGCAAATATTCGTCGGTCGTTAGACACATTCGATTTGCTGGAAGGTTGTCAATTCCCAATACGTGTGCCACCGCCTCCTTTGATAAAAGACGCCCCGTTACGACGTAAAATACGAGAAGCACGACAAACACGCTGCCCTTCATACAACCGGACCACACGTCGATCCATTTGTAGAATTCATTCGACGGTACATGTTCACTTAGCGCCTTGATGGCCGAGCGCATTTCAGCCATGGAATTCGAGATACTCTGAATCACCTCTCCCGCTACTCCCAATGTATGAGTATATGTGTTGTCGATTTTCTTGATCACGTACCCTTTGCGCTGTCCGAAGTGCGAAGCTGGTTTTCTTGCATCACGGCAATGCGTTGCACACGCTCCCATTCTTTTACATGTTCGCGAAGCGTCTGTCATGTTGGCCAAACATCTTTCTTTGCACTTTCAAGACATACCTCATGCGTTTCTCGTTCTTTGACAACGTCACGAACAACTTGTTCTAGCGAGGCTTGATCCTGCGGATCCATCACAGCGTACGAGTCAGTGCGCTCAACGTGTGTGGAGGAAGTCAGCAAAGTGACCGGTGGTGTTATATGCGTCTGAAATAGCGTTGCGTTCTTCAAGGCCTGGGAGTCCGGGGCTGGTTTCTCAAGTCGTCATGATCAAGCTTGGGCAAGGCTTTTTCGAGCGTACAACGTGACAACATTCTACGTCCGTAGGATGCTTCTACAAAAGCTACTTGAAGACTGAAGATTCATTTTGCAGAATTGTGCATGGACTGATTGCACAACCTCGAGCGTACAGGAAATGCACGACCTGCCTGTGAGAGTCGAACAAGTATGCTCTTCCTTTTAGCCTAGTACAATATTTCCCTACTCGGTGATTTGATACATGTACAGCTCAGTTGTAAGCGATATCTCACCGTCTTGAGGTTTTGTCTGCTGTGTCCTGCTGCATCGAATCAATGTCCCCCAGGCGGCGGAGAGATGCCACATTATATCTGCGTCGTAAGTCGCAAAGTCGCACAAGAATAAAAGATAAAAGTTTTGAGCGGCATATACATGTTGCATAGCGCGAACAAGCTGATCGAGTGGTTTCTTTGCGCAGGTAAATACATCGGTTATATATAGAATGACATGCATATAAGGAAAAAATGTATGGGCACAGGATGGTTGTGGACGAATGAATTAGTTTCTAAATGAGTGCTTGACACATTCGTGCAAGGGGCATAGGCTGAAAATGATCAGGTAGTGATGGGATTTTTTATTCGGTCGTTCGTGATAATGCTTTGACATGAATAAAGTCAACTGTCTAGGTGCTCATATTGGTGCGTATTGCTACGAGGCCTGACTACCGTTTTCCTATTCGTATTCACGATACAGAGTTTGGGCCAACTGCAGTTCTCAACTCTATATGTATATAAGCCCAAAGACAAGTTTTCCCTAAATACTTTCAAGCGTTGCATATCTCTAGTCGCTTTCAAGTCTCTTGTGCCAAAACGGGGTGGCCAATGATGCACGCACGCCCTCCGTCTTTGGGCACTTGTTCGCACCATACGCTAACGACGCTTATGCTTGGTACGAGTAGCAAATACCTTGATGCCATGGATCACTGCCGTATTTGCATTAAGGGATAGCTTTATCGAGTCCTTGGCGCCTGCTGTTCCTCACACGTGTGCAGCGAGCAGCGCTTTTGGTCTTTCACGTCGCGCAGCCGATGCATGTGTCAATGTGGAGAACTTCGCACAGATGTTCTCTCTCATATCCATGGAGACGTGCCCCACAGCAGGTATCTATCTATATCCATCTTTAGCACCTGTGACCTTGTAAACGGGCAACGAGTGCTTGCCAAGTTTCAAAAAGCGTTCACTTTGTAAAATAATTGCACCATGTCTGAGGACTGTCCGGCAGCGGTACTGATGATGCAGGACGCTGTGGCGCCCACATTACCCTCAAGCATCAAGCCTGTTCCTGCTTCCCTGTTTGCCTCCTTTATGGCTTGGTGGGGCCTGTCACGACAACAGACGGCAGATGCAGAGTTGTTCCTTTATAAAAAGACTGGGTTCTTTCGGTCTGCTCAAGTTGCAAACGCATCCAAAGTAAACGATGATGGGCCAAACAGCATAGCTGAAGCTTTCGCGATGCAGACGACAACATCATCCACCTCATCGGCACTGCAGGCATCATCAGCATCATCAGGTCTACGAAACACTTCACCCACACTACAAGGAAACGAATTCGCTACGATAGCGACACATCTGGGCCCACATGGCAAGGTCGGGTACATGCACAGTGTGAACCTGTCCGACGGGAAACACAGCCCATGGTCATGGAAACGTCGTACACCCACACAGCGTTACATTCACACAGTTGAAATTGGAACGCCGAAGCGAAAAGAGGAGCGTCCTGACAATGAGGTATCGATTGTGCTTGTGCATGGTTATGGTGCGGGAAGTGCGTTCTTTTTTCGGAATCTAGGCGCCCTTGCCAAGATACCCAACACACGTTTGTATGCACTCGACTGGCTTGGCATGGGTCGGTCTTCTCGTCCATCGTACTCGTTAGGAGGCAAGCCACGCTCTATGGAACGTGTGGAAGCCAGTGAGTCATTTTTCCTCGATGCCCTGGAGGAGTGGCGTACGAAGATGCACATCGACAAGATGGTACTTGTTGGGCACAGCTTGGGAGGATACTTGTCAACCGCGTACGCGTTGCGGTTTCCTGAGCGAGTGTCAAAACTAATTCTCGTTTCTCCCGTTGGCTTTCCTGAGGGTTCCCTACAGGACATGATGAAATACAATCCTGACAAACGAGCACCTCGGTTCGGACCACGCACGATCCAGTTCATGAGCTGGCTTTGGGACAAAAATGTGAGCCCCTTTAGTATCTTGCGCTTCTCTACTGTGCTTGGTCCATTGCTGATGGGTGGCTACACGCGAAGAAGGTTTGGATCCCTCGCACAGGATGAGCTCCAGAGTTTGCATGCCTATTGCCACGGCATTTTCACCGATCACTCAAGCAGCGAGCACTGCCTTGCCGATATCCTAGCGCCAGGTGCCTTTGCTCGACGGCCTATGGCGCAGCGCGTAGCGCCTCTCAAGATACCCATCGTATTTCTGTATGGAGATCATGACTGGATGGATATACGTGGTGCGTACCAAGCAAGAGAGGTCCTTCATGAGGCTGGCAACAATGACGTACGCATTCACACGGTGAAGAATGCTGGACATCACCTGTACCTAGACAATCCGTCTGAATTTAACGAGCTCTTAGAGCAAGGGCCATGGTAGTTATGTCAATCTAGGATGAACGCGAGCATCTTTTGCAACTATGCCATCTACGTAGTTACCCACAGTACCGTCCATATCGGGGGTCAGGCTTCGAACTATCCTGGTCCATGGTTGTATGAGCAAGATGGTCAGTCCTTCTCTCCACATTGTCTCTCTTCAACCCACGAGGTGGGTCCGTTCGATTTACTGTGGAGCCACGGCACAAGTGTGAAAGAGTTTCTTCTCCCCTGTCCGTCGAGAGGTAAATGGTACGTGTGTGTGTGTGTGTGTGTGTGATTGCGTGAGAAGATGAGGGATGCTGACGATGGCAGTTGGTGCGCGTACGCACAAAGGATGGACAGCTTCGATGCACAGTCCAGCCGAGTGATGACATATCTGTGCTAGTGTCACAGGTTCTCACGGCCACCAAGGCTGAGCCGTCCACCTTGACGTTCTCTGACACACCCCAGGGACAGGGACAGTTTGTGAGTACATGGCAGGGACAGAGCCTTTCGTCGCTTGGGATAAAGCACGGGGACTTGCTGTTTGCTTCATACAAGGATGCAGCGTCGCACGAGGAGGGGGCACTCGTTGCGTCTGGCAAGTCTTCCGCCACCGAAAACGCTGCTGCCAGCGGCGGCAATACGAAGCAACCGGCAGCAGTCAACGAAGATCCCGTCGATCAGTACTGGGCTAAGGAGCGTGGGCTGATCAAGCGGCCGCACGATCCCCAGTTCTGTCGGCATGGAGCCAAAGGCATGTGTGACTATTGCATGCCGATCGAACCGTTCGATATGGCATTCCACGCTGAGCATGGCATCAAGCACTTGTCTTTTCACGCGTACCTGCGGCATCAAAACATTGGGGTGCCATCGTCTTCTGCATCATCGTCGTCCTCTACGTACGTACCGCCCCTGGAGGAAGTCTCGTACCGCGTCAAGACCCCATGCCCATCAGGACACCATGCGCCGTGGCCCGCTGGCATATGCACCAAGTGCCAGCCGTCCGCCATCACACTTCAGCGGCAGCCGTACCGCATGGTAGATCATGTTGAGTTCGTGCACTCGTCGCTCATTGACCATGTGTTGGACATATGGCGCAAGACAGCGACGCAGCGATTTGGATTCCTCCTAGGCCACTATGAGCCATATGAAAAAGTGCCTATGGGCATCAAGGCGGTCATCGAAGCGATCCACGAGCCGCCGCAGGCGGGCGAGATCGATGGCATCGAGCTGGGCTTGCCCTGGGACGACGAGGCTCGGATTACATCGCTCGCTGCACAGTGTGGCATGAGTATCGTCGGCATGATCTACACGGATTTGGAGGTAGCGGACCCATCGCACACGGATGCGTCGCTCGCCGGTCTTGTGGCATGCAAGCGGCATGCGGACAGTTTTTTCCTGAGTGGCCAGGAGGCGATCTTTGCCGCTCAACTGCAGGCACAGCACAAGAATGCATGCCGCTGGACCGAGAGCGGCTCGTTCAACAGCAAGTTTGTCACATGTGTGCTGAGTGGGAATCCCGAGGGCGACATTGATGTGACGGCCTACCAGGTGAGTGAGCAGGTCATGGGCATGGTCGATGCCGATATGATTGAGGCGAGCGTACATCCCACGACGATCCGCGTCAAGCCGAATGACGAGAGCCGGTACGTGCCGGATGTCTTTTTCCGCTACACGAACAAGTATGGCATCGACATCAAGGAAAATGCATCGCCGACCTTCCCAGTCGAATACCTGCTCGTGACATGCACGCACGGTTTTCCAACTGAGCCGAAGCCGCGCTTCTTGTCGTCCACCTTCCCGATCGAGAACCGCCCGGGCCTGCAGGACCAGACGCTCGAGCTTGTCTTGCATGATCTTCGCACACTCCTAACGCATCCTGATGGCACCTTCGACGAAGATATGCACCACTTGGACCATGCCCGCTTCGTCCGCTGGCTTAGTGACTGGCACTTGCTCGCGTTTTTGGATCACACAAGTCTCTTGTCGCATGACGAAATGCGGCATGCGTGTCGAACGGCCGTGTCGCATGACGATGTGCAAGCCTTGACCGCGTTGCTCATGTCTCCTGGATGGCGTACCCTGGTGGCGCTTGCCCGTGAGACGGCGCCGCCCCCGTCTTCGCCGCCATTGGCGAGCACCAGTGCGCGAGACTCGTCGTCCGCGGCGGCAAGCACGGATCCAGCACCAACCGACAGCATCGTGGACGCACCGGCGGCATCTGCCGATGCGGGTGGCTCCTCTTCTGCGGCTGACGGCGTCGCATGTCCGCACTGCACGTTCCTCAATGCACCAGGCAGCACGGACTGTGACGTGTGTGGACTACCGTTGTGACACGCCCAGCAACGCGCCCAACGACTTGTGTGAGTCTTTTCATGGACACCATCTACCTACCATGTTATCCGCATCTACGCAGGACTCTTTTATGCATGCTGGTTTGCAGGCGATGTGGCCGTGGCGGCGGCGGCAGCAGCAGTAGCAGCAGCACGCCGACGAGTTCGTTGTTTCTTCGACGCACGCGCATTCCGACGTGCATTCCGCGCATACTCAGCATCGCTCCAGCGCTCCATGTGCCATGGCACCCATGTATCGCATAGCCTTTGCATGCCTTCCCATAGCCGCTGGACATACGTAGCATGCGCCGCCAAGGAAGACAGCATTCCATCCGCTTGCACCTGTGCTTGAGCATGCTGGAGGAGTGTGTGTTCGGCCGAGAGAAGCACCGCCGCCATGTCTGCTCGGCTGTGGAGCCAGGCCAGTTGGCCCAGCGAGCGCTTTTGGTACGTGGTCGCGAGGATCGGACGCAGCATGGAGTACGAAACGCGCACATTCGGCGGGACAAATACCGGCTCTGATGGCGATGACGACAGCACGTCCTGCGCGCGATCCTTCTCGGAACTGGGGGGCAGGTGGGTGCCGCTCTTGTCGTCGACGGCCTCGTCACTCAGCGCTGCTTCTTGTTCCATGCTCGCGAGCCACCTCTTCGACATCGATTCCATGCCCTGCTCACCGACCATGCCAGCATCACGGCGCTCATTCTCACGCGCATGCACGGCCTCGATACTGTCGTGTAGGACCGACGGACGCGGCATGCGCAGCTGCACTGCCATGCGGCTCAGCTGCTCCGCATACATCCGCAGGGCATCGTCCACATACGCGCGTGCAAGTGCCAGATACGCACCCCGGCAGCGCGCTTGCACCTCGGCATCGCGCTGCTCGGCTGTGTGAATACCTATGGTCGGCAGGCCCTGCGGACCAGCCGACAGGCGCGAGAGAATAGCACGTGCCGTCGTCGATTGCACGGACGCATGCGAGACAAGCAACGTGGGCGGGGCCGAGCATGCATGCCGCACAAGCAGTTTGAACGTCGTTGTGTTCGGCAGCACAGGCCAGCGTTGCGTGTCGTGTGCATGTGAGAGCGGCTGTGTCATGACTTCGAACGCCACGGCCATATCGGGCATCCGCGCCAACTCGCCCAGAGCCATGAGCGTCGTGTTGAGGGTATGCGTCGTGGGCGTGCACAGAGCCGGCACACTGGCATCTGGGTATTGCAGGTCCAGACCAAAGCCGGAACGAAGCAGGTGCAGGAACTCTGGTAGACGGCCCGTCAGTCGCAGCACACGTGCAGCAAGATCAAGCGTTAGCACACGCGGCAGCGTGCCCTGCTTTTGGACGTCCAGCAGCAGCATCGACACGGTATGCGCGGCCTGCAGTGCGGCTGCCTGCACATGTTCCGCTGCCGCCGCCGTCCGATGTGCTGGTGGCACGGGCGATGAAGAGGGTGGCTGTGGCTGAGCGCGGCGTACGTGCCGAGCCGACGTGAGCAGCTCACGCTCATAGCGCGTCTTGTAGCGCTGTAGCTTCTGCTCAAAGTTGCGCACGAGACCGACCATCATGTAGTGGCACGTGTCCTGGTTTGGCGCCGCTTGTACATGCCCCGTCTCTCGCGCACGGAGCATATCGTTCCACAGATCACGCATGTACCGGTATCTGCCGCCATGTGACAGCACACGAAGCACGTCGTTGTAGGCGGCTGCAGTGCGCTCCGCAGGTGCGATCTCCAAGAGGACTTGCCGCGTGCGCCGTGCAAATGTACGTGCATTCTTGCCACCCATGCCACGGAAGGGCGGCACTGGCGCAAGAGTGTCTGGTGTCGACAGGTCGAGTGGCGTGCAGGAAGGCAACAGCGCTTCGTCGTCCGACGCATGCACATCGCGGCGCATCGCAGCGATGCGCTGCCGTTCACGCACGTAGTGCACGTACTTGTCCTGTGCGGGGAGGAGCAGCTGAAGCACTCGTTGGTGGTGCCTGGCCTCCAGCTTCGGCGGCACACGCACAGAGCCATCCGGCAGCTTCTGCGGCCGCTCATTCAGCGCACATTCATACAGACTCCATAGCTGTTCAGGCGGGATCCGCTCCGACGACTCCAGCATGCGTACAAGGGCCGCCCCAGCGCCCTGTTCGTGAACGTGGGTCGCGATCGATGTGGGTATCGAGGAGGAAAAGAACGTCGCTGTTGCTATGTCGGACGATGATGCCGGCGATCCAGACGCTCGTGACGCCGCCGCTTCATGTGGCGCAGCTCTTCGTGACACAACCGGCGCATCTGGAATGGTGATTGTGCTGTATGTTACTCGCACACCACACACACCGCTTCGTGCCAAGCGAGCACGCGGCGCTAGCATACGCGTGTATGCGAGCTGAGTCGCCGCCGCTCGCTGCATCTCGCACGTACGAAATGCCAAGTTGTGCTGCCAAGAAGGAGAAAAAGACTAACGCCAATGCCGTGGCACAACCTCTTTCGGTTTCGATCGTCGCTGGATGGATGGGTGTAGGCGCTTGAATTGCCTACACGATCTCTTCGATAATTTGCTTTACTCCTTTGCTTCGCATCGCTTGCTTGCCTGCCTGCCTGCCAGCCTGCTTTCCGCCCTTTCTTCCAGGGCCTACGAGTGCATCGTGACACATCACGTGAACAATCAGCCTGAGCCGACGCTGTGCGCATCGTCTCTCGACCCTCCACCGCGAAGGTGGAGGACCAATGCGTGCGCCCGACAATGCTCGATTCCTTTCCCAAGGGCGCGCGCCGCCTCCGGGTGTTGTGTTGGTGCATATGTGGAATTAATCATCCGAGATCTGAGCTCAGACACACACACACACACATATCCACATCCACACACAGACGACGCCAGCCCAGATACTCACATCAGCTGCCCCAAGCTTCGGTGCAGCGGGTCGTCAACCAACTATCGTGATGGAGGACCGTGCGGCAAAAGCGGAGCGTGCACGTAAACAACTGTATAGGCACCGTGAGATCCAACGTCGGAAACGCCAATCATTGCTTCTCGAACCTGCACCCAGCGCCGCTGAATCAAACGCGGTTTCATCCTATGCGCCTGCGTCTCCCAAGGCAGCCACACACGAAACTTTGATATCACATCCCAAGCCGCAGACACAGCTGCAGCCGCAGCCAGCTGTGGAGGCACCAACGAGTTCTCATGTCGAGAATCCGCCGTCTGAACCTGCATGTGAACCTGCTCACTTTGCGTCTGAACTATGGTCATCCGATCAGCCATTGGAACAAACGGCTGCTTTCGATTTCGTACAACCAGAAGAGTCGGATGCGTTACACGGGGTAAAGAATCAGCACCAGATACCACACCCGACCGAGCCCGCATACACAGAGCCGTTCAATGCACCCTATTCCGCCGATGATCGCTCGCTGCCTGCAGACCATTCCGATAAACCTGCAGCACAGCTCACAGACGAGTATGAGACTGTGCAGGAGGCTGAGCCAGCCACGGGGCTTTTTTCGTCGTCGTACGAGCCAGCCACGGACTCGGACTTTCTCTCATCGACACGCCATTCGTCCCTGGACTTGTTCCATGCCAATCCACACCTGCGAAATCTGTACGCACCCAGTCCACAGCGCCCTAAATCCATGGACAATTTCGCCGAAAGCTTCGAGGCTTCTGTTGACGAGCCGACCGTGCATGACACACAAGATGAACAGCCCAACCATGCTGCCTCTTCTTTGTTTGCGACGGCCGACTCGGACAAATCTGGCACACCAGCCACCACTCTCGACTATGCTCCTGCCGTGAATGAGTCCCCGCAGCACGAGCAGGCATACTCAAACGACGCATACACGTATGATGATGCCTATTTGCAAGATGGTGTGTATGACCACAATAATGCCTATGGAAAGGATGGCGCATTTGAATTGGACGATCCATACGAGCAAGACTATGCGTATGGACACGACGATGCGTACGGCCAAAACCATGTCGATGCACATGAGTATTATGCCCCGCATAATTATGGCCATGATGAGCCTTACACATCTGCGTACACCCAGGACTATGCGCACGATGTGTATGAAGCAACCGCTGACCCCAGCTCCGAGTATCACCCCGATGGCCACGTCGATGATCCCGCCACATTTGAGCTGCATGATCCACACGATGCGTTGCCTACTGCACAGGACTTTGATCCCGAGCACATGCTCGAGCCCATTTCCGAACAGAGCCAAGAGTCCAATACCACACCACCGTCTTCATCGTCGCCGAAACTTCAACACCCAAACACCGATACCAAGGATGCGCAGCATGGCTCTGCTGATGCATCTGGTGCACCACTTGGCAGTGGGGCAGCATCCGCTGACCACTTATTTGACCAGCCATTGGCGTCAACTAAAGACGCTCTCTTTGAAATGCCTGCCTCATCCACGGCACCAGGTGATTCGCCTCACGTGGCAGATCAACTCTTTGCCGAGAACGATATGCCCTCATGGGATGACGATTCAGATGATAAGAACGTGCCGTCTGTAGCCCAAGAGGCTCCAGCATATGCTACCTCCGAGCCGTGCACCAAACGATCCGCCACGGCCGACTCTGCATCAGAGCCTGTGGCAACGGCATCTGCGCCTGCCTCTTCATCATACCTTGACGAGCTTCGCACACAACTCTCCAACCTGCAGCTTGCTCATGACGCCACGCAGACCCAGCTGACGTCCGTGCAGGCAGAGTACAAGTCCTGTACAGACCAGCTCCACACCGTCACGGCCAAGCTCGAGGCATTGCAAGCGGATTACGCAACCCTTCTTGCCGCACACACCTCGTTAAAAGCGGAGCGCGATGATCTATCCCAACAATCTGCTAGCGCTGCAAAGGAGCATAACGACCAAGTGGCGCATCTTGAGACAGAGCTTGCCAAGCTCCAAGAGGCGTCTAACGCGTCACGTGAGAGGGAGTCGCAATACATTCAGACCATCCAAGCCTTTGAGGAGGAACAGCAGCGGCGGCAGTCCGAGAATACGTTGGTGCCCGTCTCAGCAGCGGCAGACCAAGGCCTACCGAGCCGCATCGATGAAGCACGGCGCAGCCTATCGGGTACACATGGACGAACGCACAAACGCAGTGCAACGACATCAGCAGCAGCGCCACGCCTTCCTCCTCTCGCGGAGCAAGAGCTCAGTGTGCAACTTCCTCGGCGACAGCCTACGGACAAGCCGCGAATGCGCCGTAATCCCGATATGCCAGCGAGTCAGCAGCACCAGCGGAAGACGAGTCTCTCCATGCTTCGTGCACGCATGTCGTCAGATGCCTCAGACGCCACTCCCTTTACGCCCTCACTCCCCACGCGGAAACTATCCATCGTGCAGACGGGTGACGACAACATCGCGAGCTCCGTGCAGAACCGCGTCGACATGGCACGGACACAGTCCAATCAGTTTTCTCAAGATGCGCTCTTGTTCTGCAGTTCGTGCAAGGGCGATTTGATCATTGTCTAATCGTCACGATAGCTAAAACACTACAACAACGCAGTCTCTTCAACCGTCCGTGCCATCGCCCTGTACATAGGGAAGTGGAAGATACGCCTAGTTTGGTCAGGTTGGTGAATTATACGACGGCAATATACGATAGCGACAGCATAATTTCCTTGTCACAAAATATACAATGATATAAATCGACAACAGCGGGAACAAGAAATAAAAAAAAGACAAAGCCAGACAGATAACCAAGATACAACAATAGGTCCCATGGTGGCAGTGTAGATGTCGATGATAATAATATTGTGAGGAAGGGCAACAGAAAGACGGTGATGGGAATCGTGACGATGCAAATGTTGATGATGGACCGAGAAAAGAAGAAGGAGGAAAAAAAAACAAAAAACAGAACAGCCCAGAAAGAAAGAGGGGAGGGGGGGGGAAGAGCAATACAAAGACACCATGGCCAACATCAAGTGTCTCTTCTCCATGTCATCCTGTCCCCTTCCTCCCCACTTGAACAAACATCCTCATTCCTCGACGCTATAGTACCAAGCAGTTGCTTGCCTTCCTTCGCTTGATAGGTGCGGGCGATAGCACACATCGGATAGCTTCATCAAATACACCTTTGAGCCCTTTCTGCGTTAGGGCCGAGCATTCCAGATATCGCACAGCTCGAATTTCCTTCGCCATCTGGACTGCCTGGCTGTACGTGATGGGGGCCATACGTCGGTCACGCAAGCGCGCATTCATCTCAGGGTCCTCCCGCAAATCCAACTTCGTGCCAACGAGGAGAATGGGGGTATCGGGTGCGTGGTGCGACACCTCCGGCCACCACTTGGTCTTGGCGTTCTCAAAACTCGAAGGACTCACAATTGAGAAACATATGAGAAAGACGTCTGTTTGCGGATACGAGAGCGGACGCAACCGATCATAATCCTCTTGTCCGGCAGTATCCCAGAGTCCTATTCATAGCAACAGCAAATCATGCACAAATGCACATGCGTTAGTCCTGATCATATTGCGCGAAAATTATACACATACCTAGATTCACAGGCCGTCCATCCACCATCACGCTAGCCGTGTAGTTGTCAAATACCGTCGGGACGTATTCGCTCTGTATACATGTTAGTTCTGAACGTATTATCGTTTCGAGACGCGAAGCCGCATGCCCTTCACATACGACTGCTTCCCTATGACAACCACATACAGGAAAAGCATTCGTGGTGTACGAAATCAGTAAGCACGTCTTGCCGACGGCACCATCGCCAACCACCACGCCTGCCTCATAAGTACAAACTGATCCTTCCATTTATGCCACGTACACTTGATATTACGCATTCTGCAAACAACTAGCGGGCTTCCCTGCACACCAATGGGGGGGAGGAGGCCACACAGTACAATCTGTTCTCGCTAGAGCGAAAAGCCGTTCGTTGACCTGGTCAATTCGGTTGGACGGTCGGTCCCTCCTTCACGGCCTCTTCCCCTTCCAAGGCCGGCCGAGACACGCGCACAATGTACAACGGCGCGCGTTGGTCTACTTCTCTAGGCGAGGGCAAAACAAAATTGCCTCGAGGCAGCCACCCCTGGTTACGTAACAACCAAGATGACGGCTCCCTCATCTCGGCCGACATCCAATGTCCTTAGTCCCCACTTAGTTCTACACCCTGCAGCATGCGCACGGATAACATCCAACCTGTGCACATGGGTGATGAGCTTGCGACGCGCAAGTATATAGGCTGTCCCCCTTCACAAGAGGCATAGATCTGAAAGAGAACTCGTGCCATATCTGTTGGCCCTTTGCGTCTCCTTACGAACACTGTCCATCCTCCTCCCCCACCCTTATCCCCTGATCCCATACGTAGCCTGGTGCTGCGATAAGTCCACATATTCGGTTTGGTTTGACGAGCGTCCTCTTTGACCTGGTCACCGTCAACTCTTTCCATTGGTTTCCCTTCTTTCCGTTTCTCCTATTGAAGAATTCCTCATCTATCAACTTGCTTATCCCTTGACCCACCCTCCTTTTCACGTCTTCTTCACACCTTTCCCCATCCCCTCGTCCCTTCTATCTTCACTTTTCCTTACTTCCCTGACTTGATCCGTGCTTCAGGCTGGTCCTGAGCTTCTTGGTCATTCTTTTTATCACACCTGATTCTTTGTTGAACATCTCACATTCCCCTTCCCCCTCCCCCAGCTTTTCTCCAGTTTCAATCCTCAACCCGACTTTCCATTACATTCATCCCTACTCCCCCGCAGTTATACCATTCGTCTTTTGGCGCAAACTTACGCACTTGCACGCAACATAAGTCTGGCGTGTCACGAATTTCTTCTTTTCTTGTTTTTACTCGTGTGCGTTGCCTTCCCTTACGTACGCACGCACTTCGTCAGTATGATGGCGTGGTCAAACGCGTCCATATACAACATGAGCACGAATAAGGTGCAGGAGAAAAATGACATCTTTCCTTCCGCTCTTGGACTCTCAGTCCTTCCACGTTCTTTAAAGCCGGTACGTGGCATCGTCAGTACCGAGAATTCGGACAGTTCCGAAAGCTCAGAGTCAGATTCGGACAACGACGATGTTAATGTATCCACGCCATCGCAAGACTCGAGCATCGATGGAACACCCATCACTTTGCCACAGCGTCCCGATGTTGCCCTGACACGGGATGTGCATTGGTTTTGTCCACGGGATACACTTCCCATGCGCCAGTCTACGCAACCCAAGCATGTGCCACCTTCGCACTTGACACTCATCACGAACCATGGCTTGACATTGGCATCAAGAGGTAGACCCAACGAACACCGTCCATCAGCTTCTTTTTCGCCGAGATCCGAGCACCGCGCTGCAGCTGCTCAGAGGATGTTTTATGCTCTGGCACACTCAAGTCGACGCGATCGCGGAATCCATCAGCGGCAGCAGCAGCAGCATGAAGGCCTCTCCACGACAAATGGATCTTCTCGTCCTCGTGTCTCCATGCTGCAGGGTCTTTCTGCACAGGCCCGTCGTCGACATAACCGCGCTGAGCATGATCCATCTCGCGATGAGGTAAAGTTCTCACCTACTATGCATGGAACACAACATTGTGTCATTGCCATGCAGTCCAGCACCTTTGAGCTGGTTGTCTCACCGCCCACGCCTAGGGCTGATGAACATGAATGGCAGTACGGATCAGCCGTGACGGGCGTAAGTATCACATCACACAAGATGCCTCATGCCACGCCACCACGTCCCCCATCGCCTTCGCTTCAGCCACCGCCTTTCGAGCTTGCACCTGGACGAGCGATGCAGATTGCTCAGCGCAAAGAACTCGCGACTGCACAACACGCCAAAGCTGCAGCTTCAGCTGCCGCGCAGTCTGCCGTGCTGCAGAAGCGGCGCGCAAACTTTCACATGAATCAGAGCATGCCAGCTTCATCCACCACGTCAGCTACCTCCACATTGGCACCGACGCCTTCGTTCTCGGTCACGGCACGTCCGCAGCCATCGTTTCGTGGTCCTGCACCAGACGTTGTCTCTCACAAAATGACACAGCGACCTACTAACGAAGTTGCCAGATACATTCCACCCAGTCGACGTCGAATGACAACCGTCGCTTCCGCCATCGCCCAGCGTCACTTGGTCCCTGCAGCGCACTGACTGCTCTAGATTGCGTTTGACATCAAGAGCAAATTCGACTGGCGTATTCTCCACATTTATGCACCACTACTGATATCTGATAGAGTTCATACCTCACGATATAATGCAGCGCGTCATGACACACTTGTCCCCGGTTTCGTCGCTGACGACCTCCACATATACACGTGATTCACTTGACTAGTTTTGGATTGAGGGTCACGTGTGTTTATCCCATGAGCCACGAATCTCAAGCTCCTTGATTCCCTCAGCCTCTATCCTGTCCAAACCTACCTCTTTACGAGAGTCGTCGCTGTCATGGTACGTTGTCGCAATGACAGGTGCGCTTGTCTCTTGTGGCGCATATCATGATCCGCTAGGGCCTTTTTGGCATCGCTATAAGTGATATTGCATATGTGCGCAAGACCCACACGCGCTTGTCTGTCATATTGTCGCTCAAGTACTAACGCAATCGCCGCAGGCCAAGGTTCGCACTCAAGATCTTCAGAACAAGTCGAAGGCGGACCTTCTGAACCAAGTGGCTGAGCTGCGCAAGGAGTTGCTTCAGCTCCGAGTTCAGAAGGTGGCCGGTGGTGCCTCGAGTAAGCTCGCTCGCATGTACGTATACACCGATGCTTGAATTTTGTCTCGTTATGGAACTTGGCAAAACTGACTTCTCAGCCACACTGTCCGCAAGAACATTGCGCGTGTTCTTACTGTTATCAACCTCAAGCAGCGTGCGAACATGCGTGAGTTCTACAAGGGCAAGAAGTTCCAGCCGCTTGACCTCCGTCCAAAGAAGACCCGCGCTCTTCGCAGGAAGATGACGAAGTACGAGGTCTCGCAAAGGACCGAGCGCAAGCACAAGAAGGATGTTCACTTCGGTGTCCGTCGTTACGTTCTCAAGGCGTAAATGACGCATGACTCATGAGTTTTTATTTGGGCTATGAACATGTGTGACACCTGTGCTTACTATTATGTGACTGGCGGCGTGTACATGCAGTATTGTTTGTATTAAGCCATCACGTTGCCTCTGTAGCTCTTGCTACCTGCTCTCCCCCTACCAAAACCAAAAGGAATATAGAGTCGCGCATTTGCGCACATACTTTCCCATGTGACGTAAGCCTTGTAGCTAACAAGATCATGGTGTGCAATGACAGTGTGCTTCTATCCAACTTAAGTAAGAGTGTTAGAACGGGCTAGTAAGATTCACGAGAGGTTTCGGAAAGTACTAGCCTCTTCATACTCGAACGCTACCGGACATTCGCATGTGCTCGAAGAGGCTTCCGAAACACGAATGTATCATTATTGCAATATCCGAAAGGACAGTGTCGTCTCCCACTGATGGAATGATTGATTTAGGCGCTGCTTCTGCAAGGTAAGAAAGAAACATAGAAATACGTACACAAGCTGTGAAAGAGAAAACGTAGTCGATAGAGAAACACGAATGCAAGTCCATGTGGACCGAGCACGAGTGAGAGGCGTAAGTTTATATCACTCACGTTGTGTGTTATGATGCGCACGTACAATATTGTTGATGGGAATGTGAATCAGCTTTACAAGATAGCCAATAAAGCCCATAATCACGAACCCGGTGCCAACAGCGCGGCAGATCTGAATGAATTCTAGCGCGTGTCAGATTCTCACTTTTTCGTCACAGAGGAAGCGCAAAATGAGATCTAAACATACCCTTGCGTCCTGGCTTCGTGCAACGGTTCAAAAACTGTGTACCTTCATTTAAGAAAGCCACAGGCTCCTGTGCTAGCTCACGAATCCGCTCCGACATGATCGCAATTGTTTCGACTGACGCCCGTACAGCGCGACGCCGTGCCAGGTCCCAGTACGAATCGAGAGGCACTCGAGGATCACGTGATTCCGCTGACACCCTCGCTGGGTGTGCTCGTCGTGTGTGTCTGGCTGATTTCTTCAATGAACCCGCAGCGAAGGACACGCAGGTCACACGCGCATTCGACGAGGAAATACGCCTGATCCCAGAATTTCAGCTTTCCTGTCACAATCCAGCAACACCATGCTAAGGCTAGCAGCGGCTCGAGGGCTGCCTGTGGTTGAACGATCAGTCGCGCGCGTGCCCGCTTATGTGCAAAGTAGCCGGTGCGAAAGCACTGTGGCAGACCACACATTATCAGACACACCGCAAGCTTCGATGCCAAAACCAATTCGATACCCATACTTTGTATCACGTGTAGGTATGGCAGGAACAAGCTTGCCGGTGTACACTGATATTCGACATGGTGGATCGAAATGGATCACTCAGATTCGTAAAGTGGAAGGAGATGTATCGGTACGTTACAAAGTCGAGAGTCACACCGCAAGAAGCAGACAACTTACACAATCTCGAAGGCTTTGTGTCATGACTTGTTTGATGACATGGGTTGGGGAAACCCTTATGATAAATGCAATCCGAACGCACGTATGCTCTTGCGAGTAACGAATAGTGCTGGCCCCAAGACAGTGCACCTACGTTCGAATGTATCGAGAGAAGTCAAGGCTTGGCTAGAGAGCCGTGGCTTTTAAAGCTCTTGCTCTTCAATTCGATTGTCTACACTAAATACCCATTCCCCAACTTTTTGTATCCCTACACATCCACAAGCTGACGATCAAGTTGATGTTTCGCTATCCATCATTGTGTGAGCAAGATTCTCAAAAACCCCATTTCGACGTCTGCACCCGAGTGGCTACCCCATAGGCCGTCAAGAGCATGGTCACAGTGGACAAGACGATTAGAACTAAACCGCCAGTTCGGTACATCCATTCAACTTCCCAGAATGCCAGAAGTAATTCGGCCATTAGCAATGAACACAATGTGTAGCCAAACATGCTAGGAAAAGTCAATCATGCTGGAAGTTCTACAATAATACATACCGATGGTACTTCCACATGGCTTTGGCCCGTGATTCTGTGCCATAGAAGTAGGATTTCCAATAGACGGTCGTCGCACCGAATGCGGCTTGTGTCCAAATCAGAACAATAATGGCGCAGCCTAGCATGCCGTGCCAAGAAATGAAATGCTTCTGCCCGGGAAGGTCATGTAAATACCAAACAACCCATGCGCCCAGTGTGATGAGGGGTAATCCCAGATACAAGACGATCGTCTTGTGCCAGTTGAGACCAGCTTGCTTTTCAGCAGGCGTCTTGGTAGGCTGGACGACAAGAATGCTCTGAATCAAACAAAATAGGCCAAGTGTGACTAGGATAGGGTGCCAAGCAAAGAAAGAAAAAGATCCATCCCATACTTTGTAGATGCCGGTACCTATCACACAGAGGACAAAAGAAGAAACTGCTACTTGTGCAAGAACGGCTCCTGGCCCATTGTTCTGCCAAAGCAACGAGCCTGGATGTGACATCGTCATGGCGATCCAGGTTACTCCACATCACCAACAGCGGTGTCCTTATATCATAGACATAGGCTTTACTCACATCGTCATTTACCGGACGGCAAGCACCAAAAACTAGATTTGAAAGTGGGTCTCTCTACGCAGCTGAACCAAAACTAAGGCTGATATGCCTGAGTGAAACGATGCGACTCACAGCTTGCATTCAGTAAAAGATCGTGACGACTCGCTCGAAGGCACCAAGATATAATGAATCCCAAAAAACTACAAGAATTGCTATGACGCATTGCAAAGAATTAACAAAGTAAGCTAAGGGATACGAAATCTTAGGGCATAAACGTAAGTCGGTGTCGCTTTGTTCCACGGCGTTGATTCGGTGTAGCACTTCAGGCGATTCGCGCCAAGGTTGTGGTAGATTTGAAATATTCTTTGATGCGATTCGTGGAAAAGGCGGGTCAAGCACGTGCCGCTGGCTTTTGTCCTGAGACGGGCGGCTAAATCTCTCTCCTCATCCTGTAACACCCGAGAACAGAGACTGATGTCGTTCCTTCGCAGCAGCATTGCTTCGACCCTTCGCGCTCCTCTGCGTTCAGCAACTGCCCCGCGCGTCGCTTTCCGTGCTCTTTCTACTTCGCCTTTGCGTTTCTCAGAGCATCAGGCTCCCATCATCCAAGGTGAGGGTCCGAAGCCTGGTGAGATTGCATCGGATGAGCAGCAGAGCACAGGTCTTGAGCGCTTTGAACTGATGGGCCGTCTCCAGGGTGTCGACGTGTTCGATATGAGCCCACTTGACGCCTCCCGTCAGGGAACAGTTGCCAACCCAATCAAGGTCCAGAGCATGGTAAGTTTAGTCTATAATTAGACACCGCTGTCAGATGCCAGAGCTCACATTTTGCGATAGGCTAAGGAGCAATTGATTGGCAGCACCGGCTACCCAGCCGACTCGTTCGACACGGTGTGGATGAAGCTTGATCTCGAGCACCCACGGGCTCGTTGCCCCCTCAGTGGAAATGGTACGTATACGGCTTCTGCTTGTTTTTGTATTCAGAAGAAACGTTTGAAGGTACTAATACACACACAGTGTACGAACTGGAGTACATTGGCCCTGAGGACCACGCTCACTAAACACTTTACAAGCTCTGTGATGAAGTTGTGGTCGTTTTTGTGAGAATATTTTTATGTAGTCCTTAACGCACACACTCATACACACATATATATATCAATTGAAACCGCTCCCAATCGGACACAACTACACCGAAGTACTCGTGCGTATGCAAGCGTTCCTGTGTAAGCGCTTAAAGACATCCTTTGGCATTACATCTATAGAAAAACCTAAGTATGAGGGGGCTTGGTCTTCGCATTCCTTAGCACTACTAATCAGCATAGTGACCATGTCCCTAATACCCTGGTATTATCATCCAAAAAAAAGGATACAAAATGCATGGCCCCTCGCCATGATTGCGAACGTGTACGATGTAGATCGCAGCGCAGGAGCCTCTCTCTCTCTCTCTCCATACACAGAAAACGAAGCAGTTAGCAAATAATGATTACTTAAATCAAACGAAGGTAGTTGCTGGGGACGATGCCGAGCTCACCGTTCGGACGCTGGGCTTGCCACCACTTGCCTGAACTGTCGACAATCTGTAATATATCGCCCTTGGTGAATGAGATTTCCGTTGGGTCGTCTTCGCTGGCCTTGTATGAATATAGAGCCTCGGCTCGTTGAACAGAGCCCATGCCCGTTTCCAGAGGAGCAGATGACGCAGGTGCCGAGCCATCCACACCAACAGCACCTGCACCAACGCCGGCACTGCCGAAGTTAGAGGTGGTGATCGGTGGTGCGAGGTTGCTTCCATTGACACCCCCACCGTTGGGCACCATAGAGGCGAACGTCGTCGACTGCGACGCCGGTGCAGCCGTCGCAGCAGATGCATCCGCAGGCTCACCATGGTTGCCGCCAGCACGGGCAGCGCTACCATTCGAAGCCATGTTGATTGAAACATCTTCTGGTTGCTGCGAGTAGCCACCAGAAAGTGGATCAGCGCCAAGTGCTGATGGTGTACCCAGGTTTGGTGACCTAAGACCCGCCTCTGACGAGTACATATTGTTGTCGCCAATGGTGTCCATGGCCCTGTTCTCAGACATCTTAGAATTGTCAGGGCCACTGAAAGTATTGCCGCCGCCGTTGCGGTTACGCAAGCCACTTCCTGAGAAAGTACCAATAATTCCATCCATACCACTGGCATTAGCCTTGCCGCTCATTGTGTTGTCTGTGTACATCATGTTATTGCGGCCCATCGAAGACGACTGCACACCCGTGCAAGCCATGTGGTCCATCTCGTACTTGATGGCAAAGTAAATCAGACATAACAGATTTCCGATAGCAAGGATCAAGTAGCCAGCGCCCAATGCCTCCAGATCACCGTGGTCCGAGTAGATGCCGAAGTCGGTGTGCAAGACGGAAAGAAGTGTACCAATCCCAAACATGATGGAAGTCATTAGTACAATAGGCGTGCCCATAAACATGATTAGGAATACGGCACAGCACAGAAACAGCTCGAGGAATGTCGTGAACCACACCGTCCGGCCAAGCACGACGCTGAGATGGCCATGATTTTGCGCGTAACACTGAGAGATGAAGCTGATAAACCAACCGCAAATGTTAAGAGCCTCGCCAAACCAGAGGCAACTGTTTGCTACGCCCATACTAAGAGGTCAGAGAATATACTGCTTCGCTTCTGACCATACGTACACGGCGTTCATCTTTGGAAGACCACCCGGCATTGCCAAATGGAAGAGTCAAGGATGAGGACAAATCTCACTCACGCACGTCGGATCCCTCTCCGTCAGGCGGCCCAGCCAGAGCGAAGCCTAAAACGTAGGCACTGACATGTGCGGAAATATTTCTCGAGTCCTCTGGCGCGTACGGCATCCCAAACTGGAAATGGTTCAACCAAAAAGTGCCACCCGCATGCAGGTTTCATTCCCTCCCTGACTGGAACGCTGAGAAATATGCGGCAGAATTACATGTTCTACTATGTCATTGGTGTAAAGATACATTATGCATATAATGTGCATGACAAATTCTACCCCTTCCGAAGTGGAGCTCTTACCCTATGAGTTCCTCTTGCCACTTTGGGCGAAAGATTAGTAGTTTGTTTCTTAGTATGGCAGATCGACGTGCTTTGCAAGCCGCGCTGCAGGAACGCTATGGAAACCAAGATGCGCTCAGTAGCGCGACTTCCGCCGCCGAGGCAACGACGGTCGCGTTCGCACGAAAAAAACGCGAGCACATGCGTCGTTCGGCTGTAGCCGCGTTGTCAAGTGTTCCTTCAGACGATGAAGACGGTTACATACCCCTGACGGGATCGCGCCCGCAGCACACCCGGAGGCACGAATCACGTCTTCCACGTGAAGAGAATGAGCTTGATAATGGTGAAGACGAGCACGCACAATACACGGCTGCGAGCGAACGCATAGCTCTGGGTCCTAGTGCCGAGCGACAGCGCAAGCTGGACCGGCGTCGCCACCTTCGTTCGTTTTTGGCGTCTGCAAAAAGCGGTGCAGATGCGAATGATGCTAGTCGTATTCGCAACACCAACAGCGATGATGTCGATGACATTGAGATTATCGTGCGCCGGCCACGAGCAACTGCCAAGTCAGTCCAGCCCTCTCCGGCACAGATTCACGAAGAAGACGCTTTTGCTATGAGCGAAGATGCTATGTCGATGTACAGGGCAGCTGATGTATCTGGTGCTTCCAATGCCATCAACGTAATGAGCTCGTCTCGTGCTGCCATGGATGTTGACGATATGGACGAAGATGAGAGTGAAGCACAAGAGGCATGGGAACAGGCCCAGATGCGCCGCGTTCATGTGGCGCATGATACACCTTCCGAGGGATCACCTACGACAAAGTCCGAAGAGGCTCATGTTCCGGCCGCTGTGCCTCTTGTATCAGCACTGCCGACGCCAAATTCATGCATTACACGCTTGGAGCTGCGTCTGGTGCATCTAGAACAAAGCGCATCGGACCACCAGCAGCATGCCGAAGACACTCAAACTGCATTGCGAACATTGGCCGAGGAAGAATCGACATTGAAAGTGGAGGCAGACGTTCTCGAACGGAAAGCTGCTTGGTTCACGGATATGAAGAAGTATGTCGATGCTTTGGCAGGTTTCTTAGATACGAAAATGCCCATGCTCGAGACACTTGAGCACAATGCACTTGCGTTGCTTGTTGACCGCTGCCTTACGCGGCAACGAGCACGCGCTCTAGCATGGGAAGACGATATTGCTTTGGTGCATGGTGCCTCTGCTGCTTCGCTATGGATTGCTCGACCAGGAACATCGGAGGAGTTGCGTCGGCTTGATTCTGACGGCGCTTGGAATAGTGCCATCCGTGCGGACCGGCGCAGGCGTGTACAAGAAGGCGTCACGGATTCGAGTGCGCAATGGCTGGACGATGACGAAAAAGCACATTTCAACGACGGTCACAAACAACTGTGTCTCGAGCATGAGCAAGTCATGAAAGACGTCCAAGCACTGGCATTCCGTGCTCCAGATGCGTGTGTACCGGACTCGATGGTGTCGCGCTTCGATGTATGGCGCAAGACCTTCCCGGACGAATACAACATGGCATGGGGCGGCTTGGCACTCGCAAATGCATGGGAGTTTTATGCTCGGTATGAGCTGGTATTGTGGGATGCATTGTGGTGCCCGACGACGAGTGCGGGCGATGTGTGCCTGGGCGGATCGCCCGAGGGAATCCCAGGCTTTGCATGGGAGCAAGCCGTGTCAAAATACGTGGAAGATGCAGGGCGTGCAGGAAGCGCAAATCACTGCGATGAAGAAGGAACGGTTCAAGGTGTTAGCAGCAGTGGTACTGGAGGAGACGACGAAATCACATCGACACTTGTGGCCAAGACTGTAGTGCCAAAACTCATGGCATTGGCTCAGAACGGCGCATATGATCCTTTTAGTGCGGCAGAGACACAAGCTGCTCTGGACGTCATCGAGCAAGTCTCATACGTATTGGAGCCGACGCACTGGCAGTTCCAAGCCCTGGTTCAGGCTTTTCGAACTGCAATGACGCCACACGTGCGTGCTTTGGCGAATGCGTTGCGTGCCACTCCTACGTTCGCTGGTGCGCCGATGCATCCTGATGGACCGCCAGCACGGATACGGCTAGTCAAAGCCATCACGACCCTCACATGCCACATCTTCCGCTGGTCAACCTACTGGGTAGGACCGCATGCTCTTCCCTGGAATGACGCCAGTGAAGTGGCGGAGATGGAGGCATTAGCAACCGAAGCTGTCACCTGTGCGTGGAGCCAAATAGAGCAAGCAGCGGCACTGCAGCCCGTGGCCGACATCGCCCAAACCCTGCTGCATGTATGGCCCACTACAGTGGCGATCGATCTGCGACATGCATGTGAGGCATACGTACAGACCGTTCGTCGGTAAACTCGGGTCCCGGCTCGCTTCTGCGCCGGATGACTGACTAGCTTGAGATGTTGTTGACGCAAAAGAACACGTGGCTGGAGACTCGACGTCGATCGGCCCCTTCAACACGTACTTGCGGATGTCGTTTTGCTTGTATATATACATATATTGATATGCATTTTTTTGTACAATAGATACCCAGTAGAAATTAGAGATACCCATGCAACAGGATGACGCAGATGCTCGATAATTTGAACAAGATCGGAGGATCATCCCTACATGCACTTGATCACTACACGAAATGATACGATGTATTCATGCCTGTAAGCATGTGACGCGCTTGCTGAGCACCAGCAATTCGCTCAAGTCGTAGCAGGTCGTACTTGCAAAAGAGTGTCCATACCTGCAAATCGCCGGCATCGACGACGGCCTGTGTCTCATAGCGACTTGTCAGTGGTGCATTTGTCAGCTCGGCATAAAATGTCGCGTGTTCAGGCGGCGCATAGAAAATCACAGTCATCGCACCACGCACAATGTAGCGCCTGTAGTAGTGAAAGCGCTCAGACAAGAGAAGCACACTTTTCTTGCCAGAGAAAAAAGCTTCTCGAGCACGAGAGATATCACGCGTCGAGGAGTACTCAGAGAGCGTCGTGTACGAGATGGGAGGATCGAGTTTCCGGAAATAATCTTCCACACGCACAAAATCAAAGAAGGATGGGACGACAATCATTGTGTGAGATGTCGTAACGGCAGACTTCTTAAGCAGAGACATGATGCGGTCCTTGAATGCAAGGAGACGCAGGTCAGCTTCACTCTGCGCGCTAGAGCACTCGAAGCGGAAGAACGTCTGCCGAACGCCCGGTGTCACTAACGACATACTGGGCACATGATGTTCATCCAGCGAGGTCGTTCGAAGGCGCCCGCCGACATTTTGAAGTGAATGGAACAGATGCCGAAATTCAGGCGCATCCAACGACGAAAACAGGATGCTCTGCCGCAGCAAAGGTGCCTGACCGTCCAAGTACCAGGGTTTGACGCGTGAAAAGTCGGTGTCATGTGCCTCTTTCGGAATGACACTCAATCGTTCCCATACAAACTTGACATGTTCCCAGTTCTGCATGAGCATCACATCGAGCTGATCGGCTATGACGATTTCCAGCGATGACAGGTAGTCTGAATCGTGATCTTTTTCGATTAGCAGTCGTAGACCCAAGGGACTTGTCATGATTAGATCGCTCTCGTAAAATGCACTGTACAGTCTGAGTGTCTTGCGTGTGAGCTTGACGCCCAGCTTAAAATTGTCGTCAATATTGCCTTGGAACGTGTGTCGATGATCTTCGGGGTATCGGTGTGCTGACTCAGGATCCGCCAGTTTGTCAATGGAACCCGGCGGCAGACTAAATTCTCTTTCAAATCGAGCCTTTTGTTCAACTTGCTCACATCCGGAACAAGCAATCATCGATTCGATCCAGGCCTTCGCCGTGTGTCGAAACGGCGCCAGTACAAGCACTTTGGGTCGCGTAAACCCCTGGTCGCGGAACTCAGGCAGCTCGTCATCACCGACACTGTCTTGATCGGCTTTGTCATTCTCGACCTGCGCGGCTACTGCTTTCGCAAGTCGTTCATTATCCTTAAGAATCCGCTGCCGTGTTTTGGCCAGATGGCTCATAGCATGCATCGCCGTTACCTGCCGCAGAGGCGCATGCTCCGGAATCGTTACGCGAGAGTGCCAAACATCCATGTACTCTCCTAAGTACTGTAAAAATTCGATCTGCAACGCTGTCGGCTCAGTTTTGCCGCTGAACGCGCGCCAAATACGCGCATGTGGTCGTGATACGGGGCGAGAATGTGGTACTTGGGAAGACGTTTCTCGATGGATGCGCACGAGTTGTGCACCTCCAAACTGAGGGACTGGTTCAGGCTGGCCCCATACCAAGTGTTCAGGATCTATTCCTTGAAGTGCCTTAGACTCGGCATCGAAGTGCCAGTGGAACGCATCTTGTTGATCTGAAACTTGTATAGAAGCATTTTCGTTGCTGTTGTCTTGGCTTTTAAGACGGCTTGGCCCATGGTTCTCGTCGCCGTCGTCGTCATCTTCTTCTTCATGAGCAACTATCACGGGGATCATACGTTGCTGGTGCAGCTCCGACGCATGTGACGCGGTGCCCTGTTCTGCTTTGGTGTGCTTTTCTGCTGGTACTGACACCGGTGCAGCATCGCGCTTACGCTTCGACAATGACGAGGCACCCTGCTTTGGATACACATGCGCACGCTCAGCGGCCTTCTGACGATCCTCCTCACGAGGGTGCACATTTTTCACATTCAGCAGTGTCATAAGACGAACATGAGCGCCATTGTCTCCCGCACTCATGTTACGTCGTGTGCCGCGTGGACTTGAACTTGAATAGGCGCCAACTCAAGCAAGAGACGTCAAAGAAGAGAAAATTTGTCAAGATGTCGTCGACGTAGTGAAGTGGCCGTGAGAGTGAATCTTGCCCTCCACACGTGATTCGTCGGTGGCGAAAAAATGTTGTCTTTCATAAAGTGCGCGCCTGTGAATTTGTAGGAAAATAGCGCTCGCCGCGAACAAATGTACCAGCGTCCTTTCTGGCGAACGCCACACGGATCAAGCCTCACCGTCACACCCCCTCCCCTTCCTACCCTATTCCTGTTGACATCTCAAGATGCCGCTCCCACAGTCTAAAAACCGTGTCGGTTTAGGACACGCCATTATCAACCGACGTGCAAAAGAAGCGCGCGACCCAAAATCGTCCGAATTTCACACCACCGACACACATTTCGGTCAGCCGAAATGGAAACAGCTGCAGTCTGTCACACATGAAGGTGATTTGGAAGAGTTCCTAAATACAGCAGAAATGGCCGACGCAGACTTCACTGCCGAGCGGCGTGGCGTGAAAGTCATCGACACGAGCGGATCGCGCACGCGCCACAACCCGTACTTGTTGACTCCTCAGCAAGAAGCTGAAGTGCTAGAGAACCAGCGCGCCAACAAAGATCGTTTGCGCGTACCAAGACGTCCACGATGGAACGAAAGGACGACACCTGCGCAACTTGAGCGCGCAGAAAAGGATGCGTTTCTTACGTGGCGTCGTGGCCTCGCTGAACTTCAAGATGGAATCGGGTTCGTCCTGACACCCTTTGAACGTAACTTGGAAGTTTGGCGTCAGCTATGGCGTGTGATTGAGCGTAGTCAGCTGGTTGTTCAAATTGTCGATGCGCGCAATCCTCTCCGATTCCGCTGTGAAGATCTAGAACGATACGTCCACAGCATGCCGGCAAATCCCGCTGACATGTCAGCCATTCCTCCGGACGATGCAAAGCGTTATCGCGGTCCTCGAAATACCCTCCTGCTGATTAATAAGGCAGATCTTCTCGACAACGAGCAGCGCCGCCTATGGGCGAAGCACTTCCAGGACCACGGTGTCATGTTTGCCTTTTTCAGTGCGATGGATGAAACGGCACGGCAACTCGCAAAGCAGCAGCGTGCCGAGCAGTTTGAGGCTGTGCGTATCCAAAAAGATAGCGAGAATGTTGAACATGAAGAGAAACAAGGGATCGAGGGCACGGACACCACGAGCGAGGACGACCAATCGCAGGCTCCCCATCATACGGAGAGTGTCAAAGACGCCGACACCGCTAACACTACCCCTGATGTGAAGCCTTTAGATGACTCACGCACCCCTGAGGCAACAGCTGATGCTGTCGAAAGTACCCTGTCTCTCCAAGACGACCCAGCACGAATCTTGAGTGTGCTTGAGCTGGAGGATCTGTTCTTGCATTGTGCGCCAGATCTGACGCTCTTCCGTCGTCCTGGCACAGACCTGCCTAACGATGGTGTGCCCGAGAAACTAACGGTTGGGTTTGTAGGCTATCCGAACGTCGGTAAATCATCCACTATCAACGCGCTCCTGGGCGAGAAGAAAGTCTCTGTTAGTGCTACACCCGGCAAGACAAAACATTTCCAAACGATTCATCTCAGCCCCACGACCATCATTTGCGACTGTCCAGGACTTGTCTTTCCGCAATTCTCTACGTCGCCGGCTGATCTTGTGTGCGATGGCATTCTTCCCATTGATCAGATGCGCGAATACACAGCGCCTGCCGAGCTTGTGGCGCAGCGCATCCCAAAAGACATCCTATGCCGAACGTACAACATGGATATTCCTACTCTCAGTAAAGAGGAAGGTGGTCTCGGCCGCCCAACGGGCATGGAAATACTCACAGCGTTTGCCATTGCGCGTGGACTATCACGACAAGGCCAGGGCAATCCGGACGAGTCGCGTGCTGCTCGCTATGTCCTCAAGGATTATGTGAATGCCCGCCTATTGTACGCACATCCCCCCCCAGGTGTCGATGCCCACACCTTTAATGCAGGTCGTCAAGAGAAACTGCGACATGAACTGCCTGAGCGCCGGCCTGCTTCGACGCCGTCATCGTCATCGTCGTCGACTACGCCAGTCACTCCACATATGCATGGCGGACGAGCGTCTGTGGCTGACTCGTCGAAGACAGCATCGATTGACCAAGCCTTTTTTGGTGACTCTGCCACCTCGAGTATCATGACGAAGGGCCGAAGACGCATGCCGCCTGTCGGCCGTCTGAGTATGGAGCAAACGGGTGCGCCTGGTCTCGGTAGTAAAAAGCACAACAAAGGAAATAAACGGCGCAAGCAGCGATCAGCTCAAGACTAATAGTGCTAGTGCAGTGACACGCTTAGCACACGCAACATAATTTCAGTTACGACATATCTACGAGAGTTGACTATGGTCGCTGCACTATACAGTGCCCAGTCACGTAGCTTGCCTATCTGGGATTGTGGGATCAAAAATGGGCGAGCCCAGGAGACGCGCGCCCTTTCATTCTAGCTGGTCAATGATCACGACATGACATACGCACAGAATTTCATTTCTCCAATTAAAATTATAAATAGGTTCCACATTCATCCACAGACCAAGACCCAGCGGTACACGGTTCGTTTCTAGGAACGCTGTATGCCCCCCGCTTTTGCTCGTCTTTGTCGACCTGTGTTGCGTGTTCCGATCCTGCTGCAAAAAAGGACGATGACAGCATACAAGCACGATTGGTCGCCGGCTGCGTACCCGTACCCGGCAGCACGTCGCTCAGATGCATCGACGCAGTATCGAAGCGCTGCACATGGCCATGTGACGGTGCCAGAACCGTACGACTGGCTCGAAACGCCACCGTCACAAAGCTCTGAAACGGCCGCGTGGACACAGGCGCAGGCTGCATACACGTCGCAGTTCGTGGCTCAGTGCCCTGACAAGGCTATGCTCCAAGCGCGTCTGAAGCAGAACTGGGACTACAGCCGTACAAGTGCGCCATCACTGAAGCCCGATGGCCGCTACTACTACTCGTACAATGCGGGCCTCGCTCCTCAAAGCCAAATCTTCCGTGCGACTCGCGCACAAATTGACGAGGCGCAGCGCACGCCACCAAAAGGCAAAGAGCCAGTGGGCGAGTTGTTTTTCGACACAAATGTCTTGAGTACTGACGGCACCGTCGCACTCAAGTGGACATCCTTCTCACACTCTGGCAAGTACATGGCATATGGCATTTCACGCAGTGGCTCCGACTGGTTCAAGATCTTCTTGCGCACGACTGACTCGCCCATGCTGTCGTGCAGCGAGGGCAGCGATGAGGGTGGCGATGGACGATTGCCGGATGTGCTGGAGCACATCAAGTTTTCTGGCATTACATGGACGCACGATGACCGCGGCTTCTTTTACCAGCGGTTCCCCGCGACGGAGCACGAAGACAAGGGCACAGAAACGGATGCGAATCAGGATGCACAGCTGTACTACCACCGCCTCGGCACACCACAGTCAGACGACATCCTTGTCGTCGACAGTGACCCAGAGACACGCAGCTCCATGTGGCACTGCGATGTGACGGACGATGGCGCGTGGTGTATCCTGTCGAACTCGAAGGACACGGACAACAAGCATCGCTACTACATAGCGTCGCTGGACCAGGGTGTGTCGTCCCGCATGGCATGGATTCCGATTTCTTCACAGTTCCTGTTCATGCTCGACTACATCGCGAACGATGGCACGCGTTTCTATATGCTGACGAACAAGGATGCGCCCAACTATCGGATCGTGTCGTTTGACGTCGACCCACGAGCTGCTCAAACTGTCGAGCACGTGTGCATGCTGACAGGCGGTATCGAGACGTATCAAGACGTGGTGCCAGAAGACAAGGACGGTGCGATCCTGACGACTGCCGCTGTCATTGATCAGAACAAACTCCTCGCCGTGTATTCGCGTGACGTGAAAGATGAGTTGTGGGTGTTTGATCTAACGACCGGTGAACGGGTGACGCGCCTATTCCCAGAGCTGGTAGGCACAATCAGCCAGCTCACAGGGCGCCGTGACCACAAGGAGTCGTTCGTTGCGTCGGTCTCGTTCGCGAATCCAGGACGCGTTGACCGAGTGTCCTGGGAGGGTGTCAACAGCGAACGAGCCGTGCCGCCAGCATCCATCACAGAGTATGCAACGACCCACGTCGCTGGCATCCGAGCGCAGGACTATGTGTCGACACAGGTGTTTGTCACCAGCAAAGACGGCACCCGTGTGCCTATGTTTCTGACGCATGCCAAGGACACGCCCATAGACGGCACGGCTCCTGCCCTCGTGTACTTTTACGGCGGCTTCAACATTCCCATCACGCGTACGTACTTACTCACACACGACGATGCAAAGACTCGGGATGACTGACGGATGTATAGCGGTGTTCTCGCCATCGATGATGACGTGGGTCGCATCGTACCGTGGCGTGTTAGCGTTTGTAAATGCACGTGGCGGCGGCGAGTATGGCGACAAGTGGCATGATGCAGGTCGCCTCTTCCACAAGCAGAATGTGTTTGACGATGTTCTTGCAGCGTGCAAATGGCTGCATGAGTCGCAGTATGCACGAAAAGGCCGCATCACGATCTGCGGTGGAAGTAATGGCGGCATGGGTGTCGGCGCTGTCGTGAATCAGTGTACAGACGAGCATGGTATTGGTGCAGCCATTGCCGACGTGGGTGTGCATGATATGATCAAGTTCCCTCTCTGGACGATTGGTAAGGCATGGGCAGCTGACTACGGCAACCCACAAGAGGACGGCGCAGCTCTTGACTACAACTTGACATACTCGCCACTGCACACTGTTCGCACTGACAAGACGTACCCAACGGTCATTTTGGCATGCGCTGATCACGATGACCGCGTAGTCCCGGCGCACTCATTCAAGCTCGCAGCAGAAATGCAGCACAAGCTCGCGAAGAATGAAAACCCCATCTTGTTGCGTGTTGACTTGCAAGCTGGACACGGCGAAGGAAAGAGCACACAGAAACGCATGGAAGAGGCTGCAGAGAAGTACGCGATTGTGGCGCGTGTTCTGGGTCTTTCGCTTACGGCGTGAGCCAAAGCCTGGAAACCTGACATGGCGCAAGGGACAGGACAACTCTTGCATATAATTCGAGGAAGAAATGCGAGACAGAGAGAGTAACATAAAGGTTCGAGGGGGGAGGGCAAGAGATAGGGATGCAGCGGCAGCTAAAACAGCCTGTTGGTCCGACACGTCTTGTTCTGACAGAATGATAGGTACATGGGGTATATATGTATCTATCTAGGCGAGACCTCCCTTTGAGCAAATCACCCACAGATCATCTCCCAGGTAGTGGATATTGTCGATCGCATTTCCCTTGCCCTGCGTTCGGATCTCTTCCGTGTCGACCTGCAAAATGCCGATGGCCACCTCATACTCCTTCCCTTGCGCTTTGATAGCAACGGGTGTATCTTTTGCAAGGGGTTTTTCTCCTCGGCTTGGATCCGGCAGTCGACCACCAGCAGATGTAAGTCCTGGCGCCATTACATTCGCGCCTGACAACAGAAACTTGATCGCTCCTCGATCCACTTGGACAGTTGGGAGCAACACAGGGTACTGGTGCAAGAGATGAAGCGTCGGAATGTACGGTCCGTCGTAGTGCTGGAAAAAGATCGGGAGATTCTTCAATAAAATGATCTGAATATGCTCGCGCTTGAATTTGGCAGAGGTGACAGATTCCTTTTTCGGCCAGATCTTCTCCAGCAAGGCTCCGTCATTGGCTCCGAGCGTATCGGCATATTGCTCCATGAGCTTCGTTCGAATGCTTCGTTGAACAGACGACTTCAGCGACGACGGCGTGCCCAAGTCTGTCTTGGGATCAAGTTTCTTGAAAAAAGACATGGTTCCTCGCACTCGACTTGGAGCGTGCGTGGTCGATCCCAAAATGGAATGGCAAGCGAAGTCGACTCGTGTCGAGTGCTCGTGTCTCTTTCGCCCTCCTCACCACCTCGTCCTCTCCGCCGCACACGAGACTCACGCTTTCATACACGCCTCCATAGATTCTCATCACCTGCCCGGCAGGCAGGCAACCAGGGGCTTAACCCGACGCAGCGAGCCCTCCCTCCCTTTACGACGTCATATGTGTGGAAATATGCGCGCATCGCCCAAAGATCCCAGGTACCTACGCCCCACGCCCCTGCCTGATGCCTGGAGGCGCCACATACGCACGTGGGGTGGCTTGGAAACCAATGTGGCAGTTGGCTTGCTTTGGCAGGCCTGGGAAAACGCCAAGCTCACTCAATCAGCCGAGACGCAGCATGTCAGGGGGCGGCCTTTGGCGAACAGCAAACTCAGTAACTACTGCGGCCAACGCTGTTACCGCTGCTGTCCCTGCCACCGCGTTAAGATATCCATGGCGACCACGAGCCTTGCACCATGAACGACCATGGTCGCCTGCGAGGCGATCGCTGACGCAAGCACGGACGTATGGTGCGCAGCGCGACTCTATGCTTTCGTATGCATCGAAAGTCTTATCTGACCCGGTTGTCGAGACGGTGGTCATTGCGTCACGCATCACGCGGATTCTCATCGGGTCTGCCCTGGTCGTTGGCGGCATCACATTCGGTGCATGGGAAGGCATGCATCAGTACGTTGAGCATGTGTCGATGCCTGAACGCTCGCGTCTCTCGCGTTTGGCACTTTATAATACACCCGAGGATCTCTACGGCTTTGCCACTGACGAAGCGCTATATGACTGGACACACTGCTCTCGCACCGACTCTAGGCTCGGCATGTATGGCCGACACATTGTTCGTGCAGCATGGATGGCTCAGCATTGGGGCAGTGGCATCGAGCCCTCTGTCATGCTAAGCCACAGATCAGGAAACAGCGCGACAAGAGCTAGTACACCTAATGATCTGCCAGCAGCTACGGAGAACCAGGGTCTTCATATGGCTGAACAGTTCCTGTGCACTGCGTTGCATATTGCAGAAAATCGACACTTGGCCGTGCCTGACGAAGTGACATCAGATTCTCATGCACCGGATCCAGCTGCAGTGCGCCTAGAACTTTGGCTCGCTTCTATCCGCGAGCAGCTTGGCACGCCACTTGCGATCCACCAAGCTGCGCTTACGTGTGAGAAAATGTATGATGTTGTACCAGACCCGGCACTTCGTACGCTCGTCGCGACCCGCCTTGGCACCCAATGCGGACTTTTGGGCAAGACTCAGCAAGGTGAAGAATGGCTCGATCGAGCTATGCAACTGGGCGGCATGCACATCCCAATGCGCGATGCCGTACAACTGCTTTTGAGTCGTAAAACGAACCCATACATCACGCCACGGAACGAGCGAACTACGGTCTCGATCCTCCAAGCATGGTCGGCCCTATGTGCACATCAAGTGTCTCGTAATGACGCAAAGCAGTCGCTGCATCAGGCGCAGGCGCAGTCAAAGGAGCAGTTGAAGGAGCAGGAGCGAGATTCTTGGCTCATGCAGGCTTTCAGAGCACAGCTTGCTGCTCTTGTGGTCACGGAAACCATCCTAACACGTGTCAACAAGGAGCCTGCTATGCCTATGGAGGGCGACAAACTCTTGCACAAGCTGTGGGCCGAGCAGAAACAAGGCGTCATGGCCGTTCACATGGCCGAAACACTGTATGCATTGCAAACGCACAAGAAGTCTAGCGTCTGGATGACACTAGGCCGCCTCCTACATATGTGGACATCGCTTACGGATGCGTATCCGTCGCAGTATGTGCACAGTATCCCAATCACCAGCATACAGCAGGGATCCTTTGCGCAAAGCCGAGCATGGCTTACGTTGGCATGCCAACGAGCGGCAAGAGTAAAAGAGCAATTGGCTAACGACAAGCACCGCGGCGATATTTGTGCACAGAGCATCCTCGCAGATGCAAATGAGCTGGAACAAGAAGCCAACAAGCTCCTACGTGCCCTGGAGCGGCGATGAAGAGTTTTTTTTTTTTTTGGGACGATGCGCGGCTCCTTTTACATACTTTGGCTCAGCGCTACGATGGAAAATTGGACCTGATCCGGATCAACAGCCATGTAATGCTGCTGAATAACGTGTGCTGTCCTGGATAGCAGCTCATTGCGCTCAATGTATGGCACGCGCTCAACAGGACCATCCTGACGACCATCTAGCTCAACAAGCGCACCAGTCGAACTGCGTGCAAAGGCAACAAAGTGCAAATCGACGTCATCTTCCGCCGTCGGTGCGGCTGTTTGGCCCTGCGCAGCGGTGGATGCGTGAGCTGATCGAAGGTCTTCACATTGAAGCAAGAGATTAGCTCGTTCAGCAGGAGGAACAGATCGCGCCCTAGCAAGCAGGTGCGCTAATACCGACTCTGGTCGAATCGCTTGAGCTGCCGCCGAGTTGGCAATAGCGTGCAGCAGACCTATGGTGCCGCATGCGTTGCCGATCGTCTGTGGAAACCAAAGAAGCTCGCTTTTTTCGTCAGCCTTCTTTTGTAGTCCGCTTCGATGCGCTTCGATGCGCGGTGTCAGTGGAAATAGAAAGAGGACCGCTTCCACAGGCTGAGGCACCATCGCCAAGAGCTCATCGTCAAGACCAAACACATCATAGAATGCATACTTCGACGTATCGAGGCCTAATGTCTCGCACCACGTGCTAAACAAGTCTGGATTCGCCTCGAGCGGCACCCATGATGTCGGTGCACTGGCCGTCGTCATTGTTGTGAGCGTAGCACTAAGTCTTACCCGCTCACTACTTTCTAGTTTGAACCGCCACTGACTTGAGCCTCGTCCTTCCACACTCCGCAATTCTTTTTTTTCCACGCTCGGACCATGCGAAGGCGTACTGGGCGGGCACGTGGCCAAGAGCGCGACGTGACGCGTCGCGACGCGTCACGTCGCGTCACGTCCCTTGGCTCTCCTCGCGTATGCGACTTACTCTTCCGCGTGCGTGGCGACCAGGTACACTGAGAATGAGCACGCCCACTTCCAAGAGACAGCGCTCGCCCAGTGCAGATGACTTTGATGAATTTGATACGAGTGCAGAAGACTTGATTCGCGCCGTACAGGAGTCCGAGACACCCAAGAAGGCGCGTGTGATGCAACAGCCGAAGTCCGAGAGCTCGTTGCCGACAGAAGCATCATCCCAACCATCGACCGAGTCTGTCTCTCAGCCGGCCTCACAACCTTCCTCTCAGCCTTCCTCTCAACCATATTCTCAACCAACGCGCTCGCAGCCCTCCAGCTCAGCATCGCCTAGCACAAAAGTGCCGACGTACACATATCCCTATTCGGGCACAAAAGAAGATCCACTTCTCCTGGAGCGCATGACCATGAACAAGGAATGGTTCCAACGCCTAGAGCCTGCAATGCGGCAGGAATCATTCAAGAAACTCAAAGCATTCTTGGACTCAGAGAAAAGCGCCGGCAAGACCATCTATCCGCCGCCGCACCTTATACACAGCTGGTCACGAACGACCCCATTGGAGCAGGTCAAGGTCGTGATCGTGGGCCAAGATCCATATCATCAGCCAGGCCAGGCATGTGGCCACTCATTTTCTGTGCCCATGGGAAAGGCTATTCCTGCCAGTCTACAGAATATCTACAAAGAGCTCAAGGCCGAGTTCCCAAACGACTTTGTCCCACCTCGTCACGGGTACGTACGCGGCGTGACTATATCATGCCATCGTCTCCGCTTTCATACTCACACACACGCTAGCTGCCTAGAAGGCTGGGCTCGTCAGGGTGTCTTGCTTCTCAATGCATGCTTGGTATGTCAAATATACTTACCGCTCTAGGTGCTAACAACGCAGACGGTGAATGCCGGTGCGGCAGGCTCACATCACAACCATGGTTGGGAGCCGTTCACTCGCGAAATTCTCAAGACCATCCTCAAATCTACATCCGGTGCAGGAAGCGGCCCACTGGCTTCTATGTTTGCACACCAGAGCGCCCAAAGCAAGACACAAGACGGCGGCGCCAAGAAAGGCGTTGTCTTTCTTGCTTGGGGTTTGCCGGCTGCCAAAACACTAGCTGAAGCTGGCATTACCGAGGTATGTAACTGACAGGGCTTATGACTCTCTATGCGCCCTTCTTCTTTCTCCCCTCGCGTCGTTCTCCTTCTGACCCAGGCAGAAAACACCACACGTGCTTCTGCTAAAATCAGCGCATCCATCGCCACTGAGCGCACACCGCGGCTTTATAGGCAACGGCCACTTCGCCAAAGCGAATGCCTGGCTCGAAGACCCCTTGCGATACGGCAAAGGCGGCGGCATCCGCTGGGGCGATCTGTAGTGAATCCCATGTTGTCTCCTTTCACATTAGTTTGTGCTTTGCTTCTTCTCCTCGCTCAACGGGGGCGGAGGGACCGAGACATTGAGGTCAAACAAGCGATTGTCATGCAGGTTATGAATCCAGCCATGGATGGTAACACGCGGGTTCACCTTGCCGTTCAAAGGCGATACACGCTGGTTCCAGTTGTCCTGGATCACAGGGTGCTCTACAATGTTTTGGATTTGTCGACGCACGCTCGCCTCGGTCAGCAGAGGGACGAGCCGCTCTTCCATCGACTTGCCAGACATGATATTGCGTTCGCGCACTCGCACTCGGAAATAGCGCGCGAGCTCGGTCAGCGACGACAAGTGCCTCGCTAGCGCTGACGACGGCGGTGGCTCATAGTCATCTTCCTGCTCTTTGAGCGCCTGTTTCACCGCTGCCGCTACACCACCGCAGCTCGTGTGTCCGACGACAATGACGTGCTCGACGCCAAGTGCTTGCACAGCAAAAGTTAACGCACTTACCGCGCTGTCGTCGTGCAAATGGAATTGATTCGCTACGTTGCGCAAGACGAACAGCTCACCAGGACGTGCATTGCAAACGACACTTTCAGGGACACGAGAGTCACTGCATCCAATCCAAAATACCTTTGGGTGCTGACCCTCTCGGAGCGCACAAGCTAGATCCGGTTGATGCGTGATAAAGTCTTTGGACCAGGACGCGTTGCGATCGAGCAACGAGTCCACCACCTCACGAGAAATGGGCAGCATGTGAGACGACGTATTGTGTGTGCGACGACTAACAAGGATGCTCTTAAGCACAGAGCGCTTCGTGCAAGAACGAAGCAAGGTCGAATACGATGGCCCTAGCACGTTTAAAATTGAGGGAGAACACCACACACGGCCTTCACGATGAGACTGACCAAGGTATGTCGCGGCTGCCGTGGTCACTACTTTTGTGCCCGCCAAAATACATCGATGGAGGTATGTCCGAACCAATAGGAGAAACCCAGGTCCACGGACATAAGCCCATTCAAATTAGCCCCATGCTCTCGGTATTTGCTGTCAAAATGTGTTGATGCCGGCAAGAGCCATCACCAGTCACGATGCCCGTTCGTTTCCTTCGCATACAAGGTAGCATGCACATAGGTACTGGCGGTAGTAGATTGCCACGCAATAGATCTATTTAGAATGGCTTATCAGAGTCGGGCGTCTTGTCTGCCACGTTAGAGAAAACGACTTGCCTCTCAACCCGCACACGTACCTTCGTAGTACCAAGCCTGTAGTCAAGAAAAAAAGAATGAAAGCATTATGCAACATGATCATGAAACATTCGCGAAATCATACAAGAACATCGTGGCGTCGAAAAAGAAGTAGGTATCGCAGATGCGTCACAAGAAAGTGTCGGAAACCATGACAAGGCATTGGAGCAGTACGCATGACACACAGACACAGATAGGAAGCAAAGGAGGGAACAGCAAAGAAGCATCGGAACATCGTGCTTGTTAGCAGACGTGAAACACGTATTCAAAACATTCTCTAAACGTACCAGGGGCGTCTTGTTTAGCACGTCCATCTTGAAAAGGGGCACGCCACTCAGCGCGATGGTCACGAGCACGCCACTCGTAGCTCCCCAGAGCATGATGGATGGGACCCACCTGTTTGTGTTAGAAGCATATGCACGATCCATCGGAGGTTGTTACGCACTTCAGAGCGTATTGCGGGCTACTACTCGTCGTTAGCAAATACAGACAGGAACGAGCGTTGAACGTACACGGAGCCGACGTGCGGTTGGAACGATGGCTTGATCCAAGCAGCACGCGATGTAGCACGGAACGCGCTCAAGGCAGCAGGTGTGGGGCGGAACATGACAGCTTTCTTGTAATCTCAACGAACGACAGAGGCAAGCTGTGGTCTGCCTGCGTGCGTCTAGGAGCGGCGTCCACCACGCACCTCGTCCCTCGGCCGAACTCATCCGGAGTGGGCCGGGGCATGAACGAGAGGATGTCATGTACGCAGAATAGCATTACTAAGGCAAGGAACTCTCCGTCGCGTCAGGCGGCGCCAGTGCTGTCTACCTAGAGTTAACGTCAAGGTCCTGCTGGAGAACAAAACGGTATCGAACTGCGCATGGTGTGAGTGCATCGCCTCTACTACATCGTAAACGCACCATCGCCCTTTTCGAGGCGCTCAATCGCTTTAGAGCATTCCTTCATGTCCATCACTTCCACCCACGGAATAATGCGCTTCTCTGCGGCCAAATCGAGCATGCGGAGGGCCTCGACCTTGGACCCAATGTGACTGCTAGAAATAGACGCTCCTCTGTTGCAAAGCTCCATCAATGGAAGCTGCATGTCGCCTTTGGGAAGCGCCAGGCACACCAGTCGACCTTCGACTCTAAGGCACGATACAATGGCTGTAAGCTCGACGGTCGACGAGGCAGCAGTGATCAAGATGAGATCTAACGGCATCTCTTGAAATGTCGCGGCCCATTCACGCTCTTCTTTCATCAAGACAAAGTCTGTCGCGCCCATCTTGAGGGCATCGTCTCTCTTCGAGGCCGTGTGAGAAATAGCAACGACGGCGTCGGCACCCATGGCCCGTGCAAACATAATGCCGAAATGACCGAGGCCACCGATTCCTACGATTCCCACGCGGCTACCAGGTCCAACTTTGTGTCGATAGAGAGGACTGAAGACCGTCAGGCCTGCGCACAGCATGGGCGCTGCGTGCTTAGACTCAATGCTTTCCGGGATCGGAAATACAAATTGCTTGTGCGCGCGAATGGCAGTAGAGTAGCCGCCTTGTGCAATGCTGCCATCTGGCCAGCGGCAGTTGTACGTATCGATCATATATCCATACCCATCACCCACACAATAGCTCTCATTATCGTGCTTGCATGCGTGACAGTTCATGCACGATCCAACCTGCGCGCCAATGCCCACTCGGTCACCGACCTTGATATCAAGTACATTTCTGCCCACTTCTGTGCATGCATTAGTGTCGCGTGCATCTCGCGCTACGCACTCGTGACTCTGCCAACGATCTCATGTCCTGGAATCACGGCCGGTACCTGCAGCGGGCCCCTTTATGGCGTGTAAGCACATGGATGATGGAACACGCAGAAGCATGGCGCATGTGCGCCGCTTTACGCACCAGTCGCCACGGATCGTGTGCAGATCTGAACCACATATGCCGCAGTGTGTGATGGACACGTCAACATCATCATCGCCGGGCGTCTACCATCAGTCCCTGTTCCCTATACGATGTGTCCGTCACATACTTTCAGGCCGAATTCAACCCGATGAAAATCGCTCCAGCGGTGGATATCGCGAATCGCATACCCTTCTGGCATGCTGCTCGTGTGTCTGTGTCCGTTTCCACACGCACGCACACTCGCATTTTGTCTGTCTATATTCACCAACCCCCACTCCGCTAAAGACTCGCGCCATTTTCGTGGCACATGACGCACGCGGTCACTCGCAACACATGGTGTGGGCAGGTGCAGGCGCGCGTGCGAATGCGATGACGTCGTGCTGAGTAAAGCCAGGACAACGCCTCGGTTTCACACGCGTCGTCGTGGTCCGTAGACAGTGTGAGCGCGAGCACGGAATGCTTCGATCATGCGTGAGGACAGTGACTCAAACACTTGACCGACCAATGCCGCGTATAGCTGACTAGAAAATGCAAACGCCAGTGTAAATGAAACCTGTGTCCGTGGAGTGCTCGATGTGACTTGTGCACCTAGCTGTCCGGTGCTTTGTGTAGTGGTGGACCGTGATAGTGGTGGTAATGCCTTGAATTGCCACGTCGTGTGCAGCTCATGGAACAAGGGTGATGGCTTCGCTTGTGCCCGGACCCATTCATAGGGACGCATGGATACCTCGCTTATATAGCTTTCATGCACGGCTGAAAACCCTATGGTGAGCTCGGCATCGACAATTTTTTTGGCATTTTCTTGGTTTGCTCGTGCGCGTACACTTCGTGAGGGCCCTAGGACGCGCGAGTTTTGGCAGTATGGTAGAAATTGACTGTAGGAGTCCACGTCAGACACAATCGCATACAGTTCTTGCTGAGTGTATGGGAGAATCACCGTTTCTTGGTACCTTTTTGTTGATGGTCCCGATCCACCGCCTCCAAGGGGTCCTTGTCCAAGGAAGCTTCCGACATTAAAAAACGAACGCCTGTGTGGACGCCATGGATGTTGCGGCTTTTTCGTCGTGTGTTTGCTCTGCAGATACGCAGGCACCGCAGTCATCTTCGTGCGAGTGTGCGTACATGTCATGTGTGCAGCTCTTATACCTCGTGCGCATTCAGCATGTCTGGCTCGAAAGGATTGTATTCCGTGCATTATGTGGTGGCGTACGTTCCCTCCTTTCGATAGTACCCAATGGCACTAGCGGTTCCCGTTGAATTCAGGTGCCTGCTAATGTCTTCGCATGTATTCATGTCCACATTCACCCATGCACTCTCTCCAGTTCGTCTTGCCCAATCTGGTCCTGCCGCGAAAATGTGCCCTATTTTCTCTACCCGATGTGGACAGTCCATCGGCACTCGCTCTCGTTCGTGCACTGACCTAACCTTTTTTTTTTCCTCCTTGCGAAAGTCGTGGCCTACGTCAATAATTCGCCGTCCATAGCAGCGTGTTCGCTCCCCTCCACTTTCTACACGCACAGCACGTCGTGCCTCGCGTCACTATGCCTCTCAATACGGCACAATACTTGACGAAGCATGGGTGGGAAGGCCACGGAAAACCACTGGACGGAGAACGCGGACGCGGGTTAAAAAAGCCGCTGATGATCCCTAAAAAACGCAATCTAGGAGGAATTGGCCAGGATCGTGATCGTGCGGTCGAATGGTGGGACGACGTATTCGCAGTACGTACGATATGCTCTCTCTAACAGACGCAGGCCAGCGCAAGAGCACTCGCGTCGGGTGGAGGAGGAAAGGACCAGAGAGCAGCGGGATGCAGCGAACCCAACTTGCCACGAAGATCCTTGTCAACGCTCGCTAAACAGGAGCATGCGCGCCGAGTACTCATGAATGGCTTTCGACGAGGAGAGGTGCTCGGTGGGTCAGTTTTCGACGAACAGCAAGAAACACGTATCCAACTTACATTTAAAAGCGAACAAGCAGCAGAGGCGGTCGTACCTATGGGCGCTGCGCTAATGGATTTGAATGGGGACACTCACACACCACAACCAGCAGAGGAAAAGATGCACAAAAAGGATCGAAAGTCAAGGTCTGACGGTGACAGCAGGCGCGACTCAAAGAAGTTGAAAAAGAAAAAGAAAGGCTCCGATGAAGATTACGAAAAGAAAGAGACACACGAGGAACACAAACGCACTCGCAAAGCAGACAAAAAGAAACGAAAAGAAGCCAAAAAGTTGAAGAAGCATACGCTGAGTGAGCACGATGCACTGGAAACGATACCAGCACACAAGGCTTCAAGTTCTACGCGCAAATCTGAAACTGATACTACATATATACCCCAATCTGAAGCAAGAGACACATCTAGTCGGCACACAAATAAGCGAAGCACACGCGATGAGGATGATAAGGACAGCAAACGTTCCAAGCAAACCAAGAAGCGCCTGAAAACGTAGGGTTCTTGCATAGGATTTTTTTAGGCGTGTCTATAATTGGACGAGGCCTGTGGAGAGACACTGTGTGAAGCGAACCTCCACAGTAGTTCTGAGTTTCTGCTCTTCCGATTTGCGGTGAAGGGGTTTGGGATTCCAGGCGTGGCAATATCCGAACAGCGAACCGTCGTGCATGGCATGGTGCACGGAGGCAGGCAGGTAGCAGGCCCAGCTACAGAGAACAAGACAGAAGATGGATCAGAGGGTGTAGAAAATCATGCAGGTAGCAAATTGCCTGCAAAACACATGGCCTATGCTTGGCTAGTATCCGCGTGGGATCGGGCCGTATCGTTTATCCTGCAGCAAACCATGTGCTCATTGTCAACAGGGCCTCTCCCTCGGCATATTGCCTTTATCATGGACGGAAACAGGCGCTGGTCGCGCGCTCACAATATGCGTGTTCAGGAAGGGCATCTCAGGGGATTCGAAGCACTGAAACGTGTGTTGGACCTGTGCTTGTCTTTGCAGCGGATCGAAGTCGTCACTGTATATGCGTTTGCTATTGACAACTTCAAGCGCGATCCAGATGAAGTGCATGCCTTAATGGAACTCGCTCGGACCCGGCTGCTTGAACTCTACGAGCAGAGCGACTTTGTGGCGCGGCATTCAATCTGCATCCGTGTCGTAGGGCATCGCGAGTACTTGCCGCCCAGTGTGCAGGAGACTGCACGCCGCGTCGAAGAAGCAACACAGCACAATACAGGGTATGTTGTCTATGCCAGTCTGTATATGCGACTGACGCCAGACCCACTCTCAATATCTGCATGCCATATGCATCACAGGCCGAAATCTGTCATGCCGCACAGCAAGCCACTAAAAATTCACAGCAGCTCACACCAGCATCACTTTCGTCGCACCTGATGGTGCCAGACGATCCACCTGTCGACATACTCGTGCGCACATCGCGTGTATCGCGATTGAGCGACTTTTTGCTCTGGCAATCAAATGAACACACACAGATGCACTTTGTCGATCAGTACTGGCCTATGTTTGGGGCATGTGATTTGATTCCCATCCTACTTGAGTACCAACGTGCACAGACACACCGTGGATAAACCATGTTCATCAGTACGCGCTTGAATTCATTCGAACGAATTGTCGGAAGCTATATGGCCAACGTGTCCTTGATGCAATCTCGCGCTGGCAAAGTGATGCTATCCGTTACTCTTGGCCATGCATGAAGATGCAGCTGTGTGGACATGTCGTTCAAAAACAAGCACAGCAACACCGATGAATAGGCCTAAAAAGACATTTTCTTACCGCTGACGCGCGATTCACCGTGCTTCTGGAACAAAGCGCAACATGCTGTTCATGCCAAGGAGCGGCGATCACTTTTGGCAGGTACCACTAAAACCCACCACGATGCAATACCCTCCCCTCCTCATACTTCCCCTGTTCATGTGTCCCATAGTCAAACCAATGTTATTACCCATTACCTCGAGGGAAACAATACGGAACAAGTCTATTCTGTACAAAGTAAGTGCCAATTTCGTAGCCACGAGCCTGAGCTCAACCGCGCAGGGGCTAACTAAACAACGCTAGTCTGTCATGATACGTGCAAAGAAACAGTGCTGCCAATACATGCATCCACCACATGCCGCCGCAGCGAGGCTCGGAACCAATGGAGAACAAAAATCGAGCCATGCACTTGTGCTTGTCACATGCGCAGGATCATTCTGCATGCACCATAGCTGCTATCCGAAGTGACAAGCACACTTGCGCAGAACCGTGATATGATTGCACGCGTTGGGTCGAGCTCTTCGCACTCGATAGCAAGGAGAGAAAATGCGGTCTTAAGAGCGCCACCAGAATACAAGACACAAACTCCGCCCGGACTTTCGGCTATACATGCTGACTAAGATTACCGTGACTCTTCGCCTGTTCCTAGAATTTATGTACGGATAGATACACTCGAGAGAGTTCCAGGCAGCTCATGCGTGCCTTCTCGGTACAGCAGAGCACAGCTTCCTAGGATAGAGACAAACAAGACCAAGGCAGTGCCAAGGAACAAGAGCATCTCAGGCGCCCAGTCTTGCTTTTCACACGCAGAGCCAGACCAGGAACGGGTCACGCCTTGCTCAGTCGTCCTCATGCATTTGCATCGCCAGCACAAACGGCCACCTTTTGCTGACTGCGCAGCGACTCCATGTCCATTACAGTGATTTGTCATATTGCTCAACTCCTGCTCCGACGCCGGGCATGTCGATCCGGCTACGGAAGCGGCGGCGCCTTGCATCGTGGTCACATGGCCAACGGGGCGGAATGCATGAAGCGGGTCGAAGGCTTCCGACAACGACCCTGCCGCACCTGGTGGTGGTGGTGGTGGTGATGCTCCATAGTACAGAGGCGAAGATGCATGTGATGACACCGGTTTGGTCAGGGGCGATGACGTCCCAACATTGTATTGTGGCACCGCACGTCGCACATGCGAGTCTGCGCCTGACGTGTGCACAACTGCGACGCCCGCGCCTGCCAAGTCCTTAACACGCTCAACGAGATGCTCTAGAGTCTCCTTAACCTGCTGCTTTGCCTCCCTGTATGTGGAGCTTTGCGCACCAAATTCGTGCTTTACATCATCCAATGCCAGGATTCGTGCGCTTGTGAGAGCATCAAGGTCAATGAACTCGGAATTAGCCAAACCGACAATGTCTGCCAGTTCAGCGCGCAGGCGCTCAACAGATGAAACCATACCTTCTTTGGCACCATCCCATGCTTTGTGAACGCCATTCGCAGTCTTTTCGTAGAGCGCCGCAAGAGCATCAAAACTCTCACGCGAAGGTGACGTATGCGATGGAATTGAATGCGTATGTGTGAGGGAGTCGGGGAACAAATCAGATGGAAGTTTGGAATTTCCATCATCTTCTACTGCTCCGTGCAGAATCACCATGACATTTCCGCGGCGTGGCGCTTCTGGCTCAAATAGTCTCGACGCATCGTAATGCGCCTGGTCCACAGGCAGGTGATGCCAAAGATCCTCGTGCTCGGCAGTATGCAAGCGTACATCCGGAAGTGCATTCGATCCCACCTGCAAGTGATGCGTCAGCACGCGATGTGCGTCTGATGGCGAAATCATCACAGGCTCCTTCGCCGCGTCCTGCATGGGCTGGGTACTCAGGAGCAGATTCGTGCGCGCATGCGTCAGTGAGAATGCAGCGGATGCAAGTGCCGCAAGTGCATACGTGAACGAACGGCACATGGTGCACACGGAGAAAATTTGGTGTCTTTTGACGAAACGCGTCTCTTGGGAGAAGCAACCGTGTAACGACGACGACTGCTTGGGTGGCTTGCGTATGGCCTGGTGGGATGTGTCCGGGCCATAATTCGTGTCGGCCGACACACACACACACACACACACACACACACACACGCTCACTTGCCTATTCATTCGTGCATGCATTTAAACACCTAGAATGACCTCCACTTGCCAAACGTCGTACCTGGGTGTCGTTCTTTCACTTCGCAAGATTGCTACTTTTCACGATTCACGCAGCGTGGCGTCACGTACATCAGGAAAGTTCTCACACAGTGTGCAGGTGTGAGTGTGAGATTGTCGACGTGAGCCATCGTCCCCAGCGATGACTACACAGACAACTCGCGCTGATGCAGATCCTTCTGTAACAACAACTCATCGCCAGCTAAGTCGAGCCACAAAAGACTTGATATTTGGCTCAGTGGCAGGCATGGTTAGTAAGGTGTTTGAGCATCCATTGTACGTGGATTCAACATGTATGGCTCACAGAGCTCTAGCGACTTGGTCAAAGTGCGACTACAGACACAGCCACATGATATACCACATTATACGGGTGCCCTTGACTGTTTCCGAAAGACTATCCAGCACGAAGGATTTCGTGGTCTCTTTCGTGTACGTTTTCTCGTTCTGCTTGATACAATCTGTGTCTTGGACCGGTGGAAATGCTAACTAGTTCGGTGACAGGGTGTCTCAATGCCGTTATGGGGTGCCACGTTGGAGGATGCAGCTTTGTTTCTGACATACAATCAAGTACAGCGTACGCTGCGTTGGACGCGCGGACTCCCCGAGTCTTCCTCGCTGCCGATGACCGACCTGGCTGTCGCTGCCGCTGCATCTGGTGCCATGGCAGGCCTTGTGCTGACCCCGGTGGAGCTGATCAAATGCAAAATGCAGGTCCAGATGATGGGCACAGCGCATACGGCACCACCAGCCGCCAATGCATTGGCTCTGATCACAGAGACGGTCCGCAAGGAAGGTGTACCTGGTCTATGGCATGGGCTCTCCGGCACTCTTGTCCGCGAGGTCGGTGGTGGCATTGCTTGGTTTCTGACATTTGAGCTTGCGACGCAAGAGTTTCTTCGCATGCGTGGCGTGTCAATGCCTGGTCATTCAGCTACAAAGTCAGATCTTGGCAGTCTAGAACTTGCAGCGAGTGGCGCGCTCGCTGGCATCAGCTACAATGTCAGTCTATTTCCTGCAGACTGTGTCAAGTCATCCATGCAGACAGAGCGAGAATTGCGTTCTCAGGCCGGCTTGGCACTAGGTACGCCATCAGGATTCTGGAAGACGTTTCATCACATTTATCGCACGCGGGGCATCCCTGGACTGTATGCGGGCGTGGGCGTAACGTGCCTTCGGAGTGCACCCAGCAGCGGTATGTACGGCTGTTCACTGACACCTTGCAGCGATTGTATTGTATGTATTGTCATCCAATGAAGACACCCCCCTTCCACTCACACATTGTCCTCCAGCCTCGTGTACAACAAAATGGAGCAAGCAGCACAGCGTTATGGTTGGTAGAAAGATGGGTACGCCACGTGCGTATGTACCAAAGTGTCTGTCTGTATGTAGTCATCTTTACGATACGACGCCGTGGCTTCCCCGGCCCGTTTATTCACCCCCCACATCTCCACGGACGTTGCAACTCCTCCACGAAACGACCATATGGAGTTTTCTCACCCAAATAGGTAGAATCGGATTTCCGTTTATCAGCGCCCACGGCCTTTATATGCACGTGCAAGCATATGGCGCGCATTTTTATTTGTTGGGTTGTATAAGCAGCGGGCACACGCCAACAATGCAGATTGGAGCTAGAGTTGATTGACTGGTCGCAGCTGTTAGCCTCCTGACGCATGTTTGCTCATTGGGGAAAACCGATTCGTAACCTGGTCCAACGAGCACCAGTATCATCTGCTTCGTCGGTTTCTCGCGTTTCCCAACTAGCCACGATGTCTACCAGTACGTTGTAACCAAGTCATGTTGATCTAATGCGCCTGCAGTGTCGAAAATTAAAGTGTCGAACCCAGTGGTAGAGCTCGATGGCGATGAGATGACGGTATGTACTGCTGCTGCAACGAGCTGGCGACGAGAAGGAGAAGGAAATGGGAGAGATGGGGATAGCGTTCTGAATATTGTGGCTAACTCTGCATAGCGAATTATCTGGAAAAAGATCCGTGAGGATGTATGTTATGCGTTGATGATGTGACACGATGCTAACCTGACAGCTCATTCTTCCATTCCTTGACCTAGAGCTCAAGTACTATGACCTCGGGATCGAAAACCGTGACAAGACAGACGACAAGGTGACTGTAGAGTCGGCAGAAGCGATCAAGCAGTACAAGGTCGGTGTCAAATGCGCGACGATTACGCCAGATGAGGCACGTGTGAAGGAATTCAACCTCAAGAAAATGTGGCTGTCGCCCAATGGCACGATCCGCAATATTCTGGGCGGTACTGTGTTCCGTGAGCCGATCATTCTGGAAAAGATCCCACGCCCTGTTCCTGGCTGGACGAAGCCCATCTGTATTGGCCGCCATGCCTTCGGCGACCAGTACCGCTGCCAGAACTTTGTTGCGCCAGGTGCCGGCAAGCTGACCATCTCGTTCACGCCAACGGATCCGAACGGTGAGAAGATTAGCATGGACGTATTCGACTTCCCAGAGAATGGCGGGGTAGCTATGGCCATGTACAACACGAAGGACTCGATCACCGGCTTTGCCCACTCTTGCTTCCGTGTGGCCATTGACAAAAAGATGCCTCTTTACATGAGCACGAAGAACACTATTCTCAAGAAATATGATGGCATGTTCAAGGATGTTTTCCAGGACCTGTATGACAAGACCTACAAGCCTGAGTTTGAGAAGCTTGGCATCTGGTACGAGCACCGCCTTATCGATGATATGGTCGCCCAAGCGATCAAGGGCAATGGTGGGTTTGTGTGGGCGTGCAAGAATTACGACGGAGATGTCCAGTCCGATGTGCTTGCTCAGGGCTTTGGCTCTCTTGGCATGATGACGTCGGAGCTTATCACGCCCGATGGCGACATGATTGAGAGTGAGGCCGCACACGGCACAGTCACGCGCCACTACCGTGAGCACCAAAAGGGCAATGAGACTAGCACCAACTCTGTCGCTTCTATCTACGCATGGACGCGCGGTCTGATCTTCCGTGGCAAGCTCGACCAGAACAATGATCTGATTGCCTTTGCTCGCACTCTTGAAGACGCCTGTGTGCACAGCATCGACGTCGACGGTGTGATGACCAAGGATCTTGCTCTCTCAATCCATGGAAAGAACATGAAGCGTGAACACTATGTGAACACGTTCGAGTTTCTTGACCACATCAAGTCGGTGTTGATGAAGAAGCTCGAAGAACAAGGCATCCTTTCTCGCCTCTAAGAAACAGATAGTTGGTCCGATCGATACGCGGCACGATGAACACCGATTGATTAGGCTTTGCATACGAACAAACTGGCAAGCCAAGTAGGGCGATTTCATGCGTCGATGTTAGGGAGTAAGCATTTCATCCGTAGAGCGGTGTGCAGATTCGCTCAGATCTTGCGCGAGGGTTGTGCAGATGCACTGCTCAGTGCGAGCTCGCTAGGACTGGCAACTCTCTTGCATGTTTCTACGGCTGACGTATGGATGTGATTCATTGTATCTCGACGAAGTGTTATGGTCAGGGAGGTTCTTACAAGCTAAACCAGGGAATGAAGCAGGAAACGAAGGAAAAAAAAATGAAGCAACGAACAGGGTGCATGCAGGATGAACAAAGAAGAAGAAAAAGAACAGCAGCAACAACAACAACAACAACAACAACAATAACAATAACAACATTATCGTCCTTCACATAATTGTTATAGTCGACAACGTAGCTCTCTTCTTCCACGCTAGATACTCAGTGCATTAACTAAGCCAATCAGCGTTAGGATGGCGGCCGAGAACCATGATATACTTGGCAAGTCATGAGACGGCCATGCGCTTGATGATTTGTCCGAAACATTCAAGGGACCGGTTGAGCCTGTCACATTGTTGGCGTGATAGTCGCGACGGGCGGCAGCCATCAAAATCAGAAACGCTAGACTCTCCGTTGATGTGGCGCCAGCTTCGTTTGATTGCATCTCATTCACAGTCTGAATCCCATTCGTAAATTGACTGAGGCTGTTGAGCGACTTGGACAGAGTTTGATATGCCTTTTCCGCCATATCGACATGCTTCTTTCGACCCTGGTCCATGCTAGCAAGCCGAAACACTGCGTACGAGAGCAGTGCGGAGCCTGATCCATCGAGGAACGTGCTGGGATCATCAATCGCATTTAGCAAGAGGCCCGTTCCCGGATCAACGAATTGGTACGCGGCTGTAATGATGTCGTCGGCCCACTGCACCAGTTGGTCGTGCTGCGCCTGCATCTTGTCGGCCCAGGGGCTGTGTGAGATGATCGCAGCAACTCGCAGCATCCCTGCAGCGGCCCAACCATTCCCTGTGAGCCATACACGTGCATCGATTGCACGTGTCGCCTTTGTGTTGTTTGGAAATTCGATAATGTGGCGCCACAGATGCCTCCCTGGGTCCTGTGGTCGGTGCAGAGCCGATCGTTGCAGCTTCAGCTCGTCGAATGCCATCTGGACGAGTGATTGATTCTGCGTGACCCAGCCGTAATAGGCAAGGAACGGTGGGCCCATGTAGGCGGAATCGGACCACAATTGGACCTGCTTTGGTGAGGCTCGCTGGCTGATGGCGCCTGTCGGTGTGCGCGTCACGTTTTTCAGTAGGTACCGCAGCTGCTTCGCAGCAGCCGGTCCGTAGTACCCATGTGAATCTGGCGCTTGATTCGGAAACCCTTCATACACCCACGCTGCCAGCAGGACACCTTCTCCGCAGCTGGCCGAGTCCATCGACGCACCCTGATCCATATCTTCGTCACCGGTAATCACGGTAGCCAGGCGACCTTGCCGGTCCTGGCCATCCACACTCGACTGCGCCAGCTTAATGAGGTCGTTCGGCACCTGATCGGACGGCACTGACTTGGCTGGTGGAAACAGATCGCCATGATCCGAACGCTTGAACATAGACCATTGTGGATACGAGTATTCAATCATGGCAGATTGCAAAACTCCGTGTTCCCATGACGCGCGTTGCATGGCCATAATGCCCTGGAATGCCAAATTTACCATCGTCGTATTTGTTTTGGGGTCTGTGTCATCCTTCGCTCGGCGGCTTAGCATATGCATGCGTGGCTCATGGTGCAACGGCGCCATGATCATCATATGGCGCGCATCAACGCAGCCAACGAGGAAGAGCAGCATGGCCAACATGGCGGGTGCGCTTGAGGCGATTCGTGCTCCTGACGTGCGCCTAGGTGGCATGCCGCTGCTCGCGTTGTCCCGGAAGCGCTGAGCCAGCAAATTGCTTGCTTCTGTACTTGTCATGGTATTTGGCATCACACCTGCTTCTTTGGCACCATGCGGCGCTATCACGACAAAGGTACCGTTTGTGCGCACGAGTGCAACGTCGCCTGTCGCATGCCACGGTGAGATGGTCGTATCGTCGTGTCCTGTCTGCGAGACAGTGTATCCACGCACGTACACCTCTCCAATGGGGTCATCATGGTTGCCATCCTCACGCAGGCGCTGGATCACACTCGAGTGCGCACGAACGGCTGGCGTGTCGTCGACCAGCTTGATTTCCAATGACACAGACGGCGGTCCCACATGTGCCGGGAGGCAGCGAGCCGAGTCATCATGCACGAGTTGCGGGGCAAATGCCTGCAAGTCATACAGGTTCGACGTGCACACGGGCGCTGTTACGAGACTAGGCTGGTGATGGCACTCCATCCGCTGCGGCACGTACGAATGCATCACAGGCACGCCCAGATAAAGTCGCAGGGAGTCGACCAGCGACTGCTCAGCCGCACTACCGTCGCCAGCAACTATGGTTGCTCGCACTTGGTCCATACCGAGCGTGTCACGCACGCGTTTGCAAACAAGTTTGTCGAGGAGCTTGTCTTTCGGAAAAATGCCGTTTCGAATCAAGTCCATGTTCATCCGACGCATTAGGGGCCAGAGCAACGAGCCCACACTCGGCATCCACACACTCTGTTCCAGGTACTGAGCGCCGGACGTGCCCACGTACAGCAGCGTCGGGTGTAGTGTCTTGATTGTAGAAACAAGCTCCACCGACGGCTCCATAGCAAGTCCCGCTCCCGTGTACAGGCCAGCGAGCAGCAGCGTCACATACACGGGCGCCGGCACCGCGCGTGCGTACATGAGGTCCGTTAACATGACGTCGCCCTTCTGTGGAATCGCATCGACAGGGAACTGGCTCAACCACGCCGTGACCCCCGACGTCATAGACGTCTCTGTCACCTGGACCCATGCATTCCGTGCATCCCAAAAACTGGCAAACACACTTGTCCCCAGGCGGTCCAGCTCCGCGTTGGATAGACGTGTCGTGTCTACGACGGGCGGGGCCTGATCCACTGTCGCTTGGCCCAGCACGTCGTCCCATCCGACACACTTGGTGCCTTGCAAGTCAGAGTTCTCGTTCGCAATCACCAATCCTGCCCGTGTAAGCATAGGAAGCAACGGTGCATCCAAGCAAACGACTGCAGTCTTGCTGAGATCGACGTCCGACGGCATCGACGATGGGGGCTCTCCTGGTGGTACTACGTATGTTTGTGTGCCACCGCCATAGTTGCTTTGACTGCCCACCAATGCAGAAGCCAAGAGCGCTGTCAACGAGCGCGACGAGTTGATAAAGCCACACACAACGATCGTGGGCCTATCTGTCTGCAGCATGACTTGCACGCCACTCAAGAACAAAGCTGCCTGCGTGCGAATTTCTTCATTACTCAATGATGCATCCAAGACGCGGCGAGTCAACGCAGAAGTACCTTCATCCACACCGCGAGCAAGCATCGTCGCAATTGTGGGCGCATTACGATGTGGGCGCATGGCCAAATCAAGTCCTAGCGGCGCATTCACATTTCGATACGACGGTGACTCTTTGGGCATACGCACTGCCGACGCATCTGACTGTCGCTGCAGAATGAGTGGATGCAGAAGCGGCTGATTGTACTGTCGATGGAACTTGGCATACAATAGCAACACAGCTAACAGGCCGATCAGCACGACTGATGTGCTATCGACATGAAAAGTGGAGCTGCTCATGGTCGTCGCTGCAAATGGGCGAGTGCCACCGACACACACACACACACACAATGCTCGTGTTTAGCAGAGCAGATGGTGATCGGACAAGTGGTGTGTTATCCGACGCACTGACAGCCTGGCCAAACAGCCAGCCACTCACAGCATTTCGCGCGTGCGCTCTGACTCGTTCTTCTCTCCGTGGCGCGTCCTTGTGCAAAAATCGGGCTGCACGGCGCGCTCCCCTGCAGATAATGGCCACCCTAGCAAATTATCAGTGCTCCCAGTACCTCGGCGCCTCATTTTTCGCATCTCCACACTGCTTTCTACTTCCGCAAATTTCTTGCGCGTGTGTCGAGCTATGGACACATGGGACGCGCGTGTCGATCAACGCGCAGCTCTCAAGGCTCAGCGCCGTGAAACCCAAGATGTGTGGAGTCGTATAGCGAGTATTTCACATGTATGTATGAGCGAGCGTGTCTCTACATCGCGACCATGACACTGACGGAGCACCGGGATTCACTCCTGCGAACAAAAGGATGCACGCTATGTTGATGAAGTTCGTGCCGCCTGCTATCCGTTGCCGGTTGTAGGTATGTATGCGAATGCTCCTTGGGTCTGACAGTCATAGCAAATTTGCGATGTGGCGCTTGGTATACGAATCCCGAATGGCTCGAGTCGACATCGTACTTCAAATCGACGGACGGTCACATGCACCAATGGGATTTTAGTATGAAGCGCGCGAATCTACACCTCATCCCGTTGATCCAACCGCGCCATCAGCAGCAGCCGCAAGATGACGAAGCGAGTGTGGACCAGGCTGGTTCCGGCGCCACCACCGAGCTGACGGGATGCGTACTGATTGATTCTACTCGCCGAGGGAAGCGGTATCCAGATGCTTTGTCCAAGACCGTGCCAATCTGGTGTGCTGTTCTGAATCGTGCATCTCATCGAACTTTTGGCACACCAAGCGATCCACCTCCCTTGCAGATACCTACAGATACTGTATCACTCAGTGAAGCGGCACAAATCGAAGCTCGCTTGGATATGTGGGTCCACAAATTTTGTGCGTCTGACTTGGCTGTTCCGTGCCTTGAGAAGCCTCTTTGTCCCGTGTTCGTCCATGCACCACATATACCCACCTTGCCCACTTGTGCTATGCAACACCACATCGTGCTCGTGAGTGTCTCGCCATGTGAGGCACCCAAGGCATTTCACACCATGCATGCGTCTTACGTTCAGGGTGCGGGTGATGATCACGAAGCTTGGGCGCACGGACTCACACCTGCTTTGTTCTGGCGTCATCATCGGGAACTTCTTGCGCCTCATTTGCAGCGTGAAGATCGTGTTAATCTCGTGCACAAGCTCGTGCGAGAGGAGCGCGAGCGTTCTGGCCAAGTCCCGTGGCTAGCGACGGACAACTCAGCGACTCGAATCGACAGCACGTGCCTCTTTATCGCTGCACGCCCTCTCGCCCACTCATTTTCTCATCATGAGCGCTCTCGCTATGCATTCATTGTGCACTGTTCCCAATCTGAGCGGGAGCCATCGACAACACCTGCGACACAACAACAGCCGTGTGCATCGGAGACTCCACCTGTCTTACGCCTTGGCATAGATGCGTCAAAGCGTGGCCTCGGGTCCTTTTCCCGAGCGCTGCCTCTCGTCGTTGACGCTGTTACAGATGCATTAATATGGGAAACACGGAACAAGGAGCATCCACGTGGCGTGCTTGTGTGTTGTAGTGACGGTTGCCAGCTTAGCGGTGCTGTGGCCGTGGCAATACTGGCTGCATCATACGACCAGCACCGTCAGTTTCTCGGCACTGGTACAGATGCTCATCAAAAACTCACAAAGCATCGCAAGCGTATTTCCAAAGATGATACTCAGCGGCGACTTCAGTGGATCACCGGCTCTGTTCATTCGGTGAGCCAGACTTCTCCCAGTCGTGCGCATCTGCAGCGTGTGAATGCATACCTTATGGGTCCTCTACGTCAAGTACGTTTATGGGAGTAACGATACAAAGTTTTTCTGTTTCTGAAAATTCCATAGCATTCCTTTTTCAGAATATTCACTCGGTACAGATGGTCGTCGACGTGGTGTACAAGGCTCGCACCAAAAAGGCCGTCCGTGCGAAACGCTGTAAGCATGGTTGTGAGGCAACGCGCAATCTTACTTACATTACATAATCACATATAATTATCGACCATGTTCGCGTGGACATGAATCGGGATGATGGCGCTTGCATCTGCCAGCTTGTTCTACCTTTGAGTGACAGCTGAGCAACTAGGGAAAAGCCAGCAGTTATATTTCGGTCCGAGAAATTCACGATCTGATCGTGCGCCATTATGTCACTGTCTGGTGGATGGGAAGTTCGGTTCAGCAATTCGCGGCGGCTCCCTTACTTTTATAACCCCACGACTCGTGCGTCTATGTGGGAATTGCCTGACGGGATCACGGAGGAACAGGCGCGCGCGTTGCCAGGTGGTCAGCTGCTTGGAGAAGCGTCGCAGAGCAACCGTCCGGCCCAGGTACGCGCAAGCCATTTGCTGGTAAAGCATCGAGATAGTCGTCGTCCTAGCAGCTGGCGCGAGGTATGTGTTTGCTTAAGTGATGAAATAAAACAGAGCTATGAAAGAATACTGACACATGCGCCTAGCCTACCATTACACGCACAAAGGACGAAGCAATTACACAGCTTCGTGAGTTCCAGCAACAGCTTGGATCACAGCCAAATGTGCAAACATTCTCGCAGCTGGCCGGCCAGTATTCGTGCGTATTACGGCGTGCCTACGTTGTGCTCACACTCATTATAGAGATTGTTCATCAGCGCGCTCAGGAGGCGACCTCGGCTCGTTTTCACGCGGTCAAATGCAGCGCCCCTTCGAAGACGCAGCCTTCGGCCTATCTGTGGGTGAAATGAGCGATATCGTCGAGACAGATAGTGGTGTGCATCTAATTCTCCGCACTGCTTGAGTGTGCGTGGATCTCTTGGCTCACGACTGCTTCCCAAAATTTTGTGAACCCTTGACCCACTCATGAAATGAACTATATCACACTCTCGTCTATGCATGCCTAACACATCAAACCTTGTAATTTCATTTGTGGTCCACGCACCAACTCTTTTATTATAGGTGCTTCTTGTCCTTCACCCGCGGCACGACAAATCACGTGACATGTCTTGCGTACATGCCAACGAGCGGTGGCGTCAGGTAGGCACGCGCGCATGTAGACAAATGGCGGGCGTCGGTGGCCTAAGGGCGCGCCGAGCGTGCAAAAAAAGCTGGCGTGTCGTCCGCGAGAATTCCGTTCGGCTACGCTTAGCGTTATCTGTCTATTTTTGGCTCGCTCAAAGTCCACAACTACCACCCAAGTTTCCGGAGCCGGCAATCGAGTGGAATGGCCGCCGCTGCGACAATGCCTCCGCCGACGATGCGGCGCGAGTCCCACGCAACCGTCACCACGGGGTACAGTGCAGTGAGTTTCGTGCCGACAGAGTATGTGCAAACGGCCGTTAGCACGTACGAAGACCATGTTGTGATCGATATGTTGATCCCGCCCATGCGGTACCTCCCACCGACTCTGACAGTCTCGCAGCTAACAAGTCAAATCCAAGATGATCTCGTGCGTGAGCTTGAGAAGTTAGGGTTAGGCCTTGGCTCGCGCATTGCATCTGTAGCGCATCCCCGGAGCCAATACGCTGAAGCTGAGCAGTTCATTCGTGATGCATCTGGTCACTTGATTGATCCAGCTCTTCTCCCGCAGAACCATACAGAGTTCCAACGTGCGCGTCTTGGCATCCGCAGCTTGCGTGGCGAGCCACTGCTCACGTACTTCCCTAGTCCAGCGCCGGCTAACTCCAAGGTTGTGAATGGCGTCCCGACAACGTGCCCATGTGTGTGTTGCAGGAGTGGATGTTCAGGCGCAGATCCACGCACACGCAAACTCGCTGTGATTCCAGAGGCTCTTGCAAAAGATGTTCACGGCCGTACTATCGTCAATGTGTCTCCAGAGTCAGCCGCTCCCTCGTGGGACAAGACGCTACCGTCCACATCAAAGCCCTTGTCCTCCACGCTCCTAGGCGAGCCATTTACTGAGGCGAAAAAACCCGCTGTTTCAAAGGCCCCACTGTCGTCTTCGAAGCAGCCAGCTTCATTGTCCACGTCTCGATCGACGTCCAAGCCACAGCCCCAGCTCAAGCCACAGGCCAAGTCACAGTCGCAGTCTCATCTGCTCTCGCGTCCGCAGCCACAGCCGCAGCGGCGGCCGACTTTGACGAAAATTAAGCCGGCCAAGTCGCTGAATGATCTTCGCCGCGCTGACAACACATTATGGACGCCGTCGCTTATTTCAACGGACTTGGACCCGACACCGCCCGTTCCGGCCGTTCCCACTGATTATCTGGGCAGCTCGGTCAGCAGTCGTGACTTGAAGGTGCCGTCGACGCACAAGCACTCCCGTGTCATTCTTCGCCCCGGAGCTCCATCGCGTAATGCAGCAGCCAGTGCAGCAACGCCAGCACCTGAGACGAGTGGCTCATCAACTGACTCGCAGCTTCGCGCGCAAAAAGGCATGAGTGTTTTCGCTCCGCTACAGATGTCCGACGAGCTGCGTGCTGCGTTGACGCTGACTGACCTTGGGCCTCCGTATATCTCGCCCGACTTGAATCGACGCACGCCGCCGCTCTCGAGCCCATCGTCGTTAGGGTCTACACCACGTGTGAGAGATACGTGGCGCCAAGACTTGTCGCTCTCGCCGCCGGACACGAACATTGATGCAACGATTACTCCAATCGCTGCGCGCTACAGCCGCTCTATGTCCAACTTGCGGCAGAAGGCTCACCGTGATCAGGAAATACCGCCGATCCCATCCATTCCTCATGATCTTGCGCTTCATCCGTCGCCTGACCTGCACCATTCCCAAGGCTCTGTGTATCCCGGCACAGGCGCACGCATGCGGATCATTTCTGGTCAAGTGCCGTATCATCGGCGCGAAGGCGGCGGCGTATTCCCCATTGCATAACTGAAGCTTATCATGAGGAGCGGCTGGATCTTAGGTTTTTCAATGCATCCACTATAAGACAAATCCACATACGACCAAGCACATTCCTTTTTTTTTTTCTTATCTCATTCTTGCTTCGTTCTTCCTCTCTTTTTCGTCGGTAGTAAGTAGTCTAGTAGAACCGCGTACGATCCATGAATGCTATAAAGATAGACATCCCGGTGCTTCATCTCTTAGTACACACTCTGGTAGTTCTTGCCTCGGTTCGGGCGAGGCAACAAGTTGCCGTGCGACTCGACACCCTCGATACGGTGTGTTGCGTTAAGATTCTTGGTGACGGTAATTTGGAAGAGACTCGAGCCGCCCTCGCGAGCAATGATGACCGAGCTTGCGAGGAAAAAGTGCCAGAGGCGGTATAGCTTATCACCGTACTTAGCCTTGACCTTGGCCTCGTTCTTTTTCCAGTTCTTGAGCCAGCGGTCAATCGTAGCAGAATAATGGATGCCAACGACATCGCACGAGCGCACTTCAAAGCCAGCATACTCCAGCTGGCCAATGACCCAGTGAAGAGGACAGGAAGCATCGGCACCAGGGAAAATGTATTTGTTCATGAAGAGACCCCAGATCAGGTCCCAGTACTGCCAGCGAGGGCGCAGACCAGCGACCTGGAATACCATCACACCATCGTCATCCAGTAGGTTGTACACATTCTTCAGGAACTTAGCGTAGTGTCGGATGCCCACATGCTCAGCCATCTCTAGCGACACGATCTTGTTGTAGTGGCCCGGCTGCACAGGAATGTCTCGGTAGTCTTGGCACAGGATCCGAGCCTGGTCTTCCGAAATGCCATTCTTCTGCAGTCGCTCATTGCCGAATGCCGCTTGCTCCCGTGCAAGCGTCACACCCGTAACATTCGCGCCATAGTTCTTGGCGGCAAAGGCTGCGAGTGTACCCCAGCCACAGCCAATGTCCAGCACACGATCGTTCGGCTTCAGAGCTAGCTTCGAGCACACGAGGTTCATCTTGTTGTCCTGCAGTTCTTCGAGCGTCTCCTCCCGATTCGGATCCGAAATCAGGCCCGAAGTGTAGACCATCTGGGGGCCAAGGAACCACTCATGGAAGTCGTTGCCTCGATCGTAGTTGTCCCGGATCTGCTCCTCGTCTTGTCGTGAGCTGTGCGTCAATACATCCGGTAACATCTTAAATAAGACGTAGCGGAACAGTTCAGGCGTGAAGTGCATCGCTGCCCAGTCCCAGCGGTATTCTAGTACATCAAGCAGATCTCCTTTCACCTCGATTTTGCCGTCAATGTACGCATCCCAAAAGATCTGCATGGGGATCTTGTTATAGCCTGTGTACTTGCGGCGGAGCGACTCGTCTTGGATGTCGAGATAGTCTTCGATCGGCCGGTTCGGCAGCGTCACTTTCTCGTTGATTCGCGGTCCAGTCATGCTCATGATGGTCCAGTACGCAATCGTGAGTGGGACACCAAGCACAGCCACAAGCAAAATGTAAGACTTCCAGCCAAACCAGCTGGCCTTCACAAATGGAATCAAACGAAGTAGCACAGCCGGGCCCAGCAGCACCAGCAATGCCAGGTGCATGTTGTTGAAGCTTCCATTCCCTTCTGCTGGCAGCACGGCATTCTTGATCGTCGGGTAGTTGGTCAAACGCACCTTGCCACCAGGTGCCATTCTTGGCTGGGAGGTCGAAGAGGCAGACGCCGAGTTCGATGCGAATGGCATCGTAGTCGACTCTGTGGCGTGCGCTGTCCTCGTTGGAAGATTCATTGCCGCCTCAGCAGATGGCACGCTCGTGGCCGTATAAGCCGCAGGCTTCTCTGACGCACTCTGTCCACTACGAACGGCAGCAGGCTCCGTCGGCAGAGTCTGGTCAAGTCCTGTGGATGGCACGTTCGTCACCGTGGACGCTGAGGCCGGGTCAACCAGGCCATGGCCTTCTAGCACGGTTGTCTCCTGTACAGGAGCAGGTGCGAATGAAGCTGTTGGCGCATGCAACGAGCTGTCAACCTCGGTGCTGGGCTGCACACCTGTCGTGACAGATCCACCTTCGTGCGCCACAGGCGCTGCTGCGTTTGCACTCACACTTTCTTCATGCAACTGATCGGACTCCTTCGCATTGATATTCCGCAGGTCATCTGCACGGCGATCGAGTGACGACGAAAACCTCTCCGCAGCCTCACTCGTCTTGTGTGAGAGCTTCTCCGTCGCACGGGCCGTCCTGCCCGTCAAAGAGTCCTGGGCACCCGTCGATTCAGCCTTTTCAGACAGTTGTTGCGCACGTTCAGACGTCTTATTCGCAAGGTTCTGAGCCTCCTCTTGCATCTTTGAAGCAACGGTATTGGCAGCGTCAGCTGTCTTTGCACGAATTTCCGACATGTCCATGATGCAAGAACGATGTGGTGGAGTCGGTCGGTGGATAGGGAGCTAAACTGATCACGCGGGTTACCACGGACGTGGGCCAGTGCCACTTTTCTTCGTTTGCGGTGGGCCCACCTATCACGCTCGAGTATTATGCGCGCATATTTCCTGTCCACTTGTCCCATACGTCATGCCACGCGATTCAGCTACGGCCAGACAGGTGGGCCTCCACTTAGGCGGGCCTATCCAAATTCCATCCACTCTGCCAAACCAGCTAGCGAAGATACGAACAGGTGGGCGGGTTACGGGGGTCTCTCCACACAGCACACCATCTTTTTCATGATTCCTGTGCCATGGCCACGTCGTTCTGGGCTCAGGCACATGGGCCAATTTTAACGCTTCTTTTTCGGGACACGCGTACGCAGCACGCGTGTCTTGCTCGCGTAGAGTCCTACTATGAATCAGAAAAACATGCCGGCAAGTACTTGACATGGGACGAAGCACACCGTGAGCGACTTTGCAAAGGGTACGAGGCATTTAATTTACCACTAAGCACGGTGGCAGAGTGGCTTGCTTCTATGCGAGCGCAAGTAGAAAAGCCAAAGGAAGTGCTCGACAAAGAGGCAGCAAGTACTAAACAGAAGACAAGCTCAGACCCAATTCATGATCCTGACGAGCCTTTCTGGCATGCTCATTGCTCTGCACAGGAGCGTGAGCTAATTGCCGAACTTACACGCCGAGGCATCCTTGATGGTTGTGGAACACTCGCATCTAGTGCACCCTGCATGTACCTGATCTCCGCGACTCTCACACAAGCAGACGCGGCCCTAGCTCACGAGCGTCTTCACGCATTATACTATTTTTCGCCAAAGTATCGCGATCTGCTTGCAATTCAATGGAACTCGTTACCGCGTGCTATTGCCTCCGCTATTGAGCTCGATCTGAAAATGCGGGGATACAAGCCATCCGTGTGGCAGGATGAGCTGGGCGCCTACCTTGGCATACGGGTAAACGGCACATCTAGTCGCCGTAGTGATCCTAGCAATGAGTTTGGAAATAAGAGTGCTGCCACATGTGCTGAAATTCGGCAAGTCCTTTTACAGCAAATTCCTCAATGCTGGAAGCAAGATGTTGGCATGGACGAAGCTGGTGTAACGCTTACGAGACAGGATTTGGAGTGTGCGAAACATGCATTTAGCAATGCGTAATGACGCCTCCAGTAAAGCACGCAATCTGGTGATGAAAAAGTGACAACACTTCCGCGCCCTTCATAGTTTCGGAGATTACACGCAACTATTGCATCATTCCGATGATCATTGGAAAAAATTTTACAGCCCAACATCGATCTGAGTGGCGGCCTTCGAGGCAACCCTTTTGCCAGTGACTTCCTGGTCCACGTGGACGTCCCTAGCTTTTCTCCAACCCACGTCGCCGGGGAGGAAAGATGTGCGAAAATAGAAATTTATTTTTCTTTGGAGAAAGAGATGCCCTGGAAAACGAGTGGCAAGTAAGAGCGCGTAAGGGAAAAAAAATGTATTTCTCGTTGTGACGCAGAAGATTTGGGTTTGAACGATCGTGTAGCTGCTTGAGCGGCTTAAGAACAGCAACTTATATGACACGATGAAACGCAAGGTATGTGAAGCTTCGAGGAACTGTACTCGTTGAGCTCGCTTTCCGGAGAATGTGAGAGTGCTAATGCCACATGATAGATCTTGTTGATGGGCAAGTCCGGAACCGGGAAAACGTCAATGCGATCATTTATTTTTTCGTCCTATCGACCTGAGGATACGAAACGACTTGGCAGCACAATTGAAGTAGAACATTCGCATGTGCGTTTTCCAGGTAATCTTGTGCTAAATTTATGGGATTGCGGCGGGCAGACATCGTATATGGAAAATTATATGACCGCGCAACGGAACCAGGTATTCAGTTCCGTTTGCGCGTTGGTGTATGTGGTGGATGTTGTTGGAACAGATGTCGACGGAGGGAGCGATGCAAGTGAGTGGGAGACGGATCTTCGGTACTTCCGTGATTCTCTCTCGGCTTTGCAAACACATACGCCTGATGCTGAGGTTTTTTGTTTGCTGCACAAGATGGACCTTATTGAGCCATCTCGACGGAAGAATATCTACATGACTCGTGTTGCCGACCTGCGAAAAAAAGCTCGTGAAGTCTTAAATGAACATGCGTCATCATCGCCTCATGCGGCCCATGCAATCCATCTGCGCTGCTATGCCACGAGTATTTGGGATGCGACACTGTACAAGGCGTGGTCGAATATTGTGCATACCATTGTGCCAGATGTCCGGCACTTCGAGGCGAGTCTGTCAGAGCTGGCTGATATGTGTTCAGCGACTGAAGTTGTGTTGTTTGAGAAGGCTACTTTTTTGGTCATGTCGCATTACAGCCGGCTAGATGCGAATGAGACAGATGCAACAAAACACAGTAAAATGATGGATACCAACTCCGTTGTGCGGATAGATGATCCGCAAGACTCGAAAGAAGTGCTGCTAGCAGGACTTTCGTCGTCGATGTTGCCACACTCGGAGAATATGAATGACACTGCTGAACGCCATGTTGTTATGTCTGACGACAGATTTGAGCGTGTAAGTGAGCTTGTGAAGCAGTTTAAATTGTCGTGTCTGTACGTATGATGTTATCGTGAAAACTGACGCTCATGAAGTGGTTCGCGGGACCACATGCAAGCGTTTGAGCTGCGAACGCCGACGTTTCTTGCGTACATGGATGCACTCACGTCAAACACGTGCTTGCTTGTGATTGTGTCCGACCCTCGCATTCACATCCGGGCGATCAAGAACAATGTCGAGGTCTGCCGACAGCAGCTGGACGGGATGAACCCTGTCTCACAAACGAAAATGAAAAACTAAGCTAACGTGCATGCAGTGCCACAGTTTTCGTGCTGCATCTCTTGGAATTACTTGTATACACATACTATGAGGATACCCATACCCTTCTGATCAATACTTGTGCGTTTTGAAACTCCAAATACACAGCTACATAAAATTCATTCCAATCTCCACTTTTCTATTCCATGCCCGTTGTGATTGGGACTGCCAACAAAGTAGCGAGTCGTGATTTTTTATCGGCAATTATTTGATCCCCAGTCGCCCACCTCCGCTTCGTTGGATTCATCGCCTCTCACACCTAGCCTACGAATTGGATCTAACTCGCAACTGGCTCCGATATGCGGATGCTTTGGAGCGTGCCACGTATTCTGCGTGTCGGTCATCCAGCTCTTCCATCTGTTTGGATGCAGGCAAGGTTCATGCCCGTGCGGTATGCGCATTTTGATTCAAATGCATTCGTCCAGCGACTTGAGCAAGCGGGTATTACCCGTCAACAGGCAGATGTGCTTGTGACTGCACTGACAGACGTAATCAATGAGAGTATACAGAACTTTGCGCATAGTCTTGTGCGTCGTGATGAGGCAGAGAGTCACAGCTACACTCAAAAGGTACGCCATACACACATGCATTCACTAGCGCGTGCGTCTGGGGAATGCCAGGCAGATAAGCACGAAGGTGTTTACTAACTCTTGGGCGAAAAGGTCGACTTTGCGAAGCTCAAGTCGGAGATCCAGCTCTTGGAGCGTAGTGACTTTGTGCTGATGAAGTCCGAGAATGAGCGTCTCATGGCGGACGTTGAAAAGCTGAAGCAGCGTCTTCGTGAAGAAATTGCCCGGACTATGGCAGGTGTGCGTTTGGATTTGAACCTCGAAAAGGGTACGTTTATGGACTTTATGTGTTCCTTCATGCTTTCTCACACTTTGCAATAGGGCGTATTCGCGATGAGTCTTCTGTACATGCATCCAAAATCAAGGAAGTCGATACACGTATCGAGTCGGAAATCGCAGGTGTACGGACTAGTATCCAGAGTGCCAAGTTCAATGTGTTACAGTACTTGGTCGGTGTGGCTACTGGTGCTGGTGCCTTGCTGCTTGCGTATCTTCGGATGTTCCGTTAGGAAGCCCTTGCATCCAAGTTGGCCTTCTTATGTATCCAACATGTTGAACTTCTAGCTGCTAAAGTTGCCAAGTTGTTGTCCAGGACCGTGTTGATTGTCTCACAAGTTGTCTTTCACAGTTGATGAGATTTTGAACAAAAATAAGCCTTCTGGCCACCGTCTAGACCTGCTTGTCTATCTCTGGTTTTCTATTCGCACTTTGCTGCATCTTTATCACACGCATACCAACACAAACACACACACATACGCAAGATGCCTCTAGAATGAGTTTTTTTGCTTTTTCTTTCTTCGTACCTTTCCTGTACATGTTATAGCTACTACGATGTTGGTGGACCCGGCCTTCTTATTCGTCTTCGAGCCAACAAGGGCTGGGCCTTGGAGAGGCATATATTGTGCCTGGTAGACAAATCGACTTCATGGCCCGTGATTGGCAGGTCATACATAATTCCACTATCTAGTGTGTCCTTGCCACCAAACGGATTCATCTTCGTTACCTGCGCTTGCAATCGCAATCCTGGTCCATACAGACTCTGTTCTCGACCTTTAACCGACACAAAGCTCCCTACTCGTGCATTACCATGCTTGTCAACCCTGGTGGGACACATATCACGTCGCATCATCAATATCACACTGATGGATTAGATGCGTCTGAACTTGAGCCCACGCCCATGGCAATGTTTCAAAAATGGTTTCAAGCTGCCGTTGATGCAGGCGTGACTGAGCCTGAGGCTATGACTCTGTCGACGACGGCTTTACCAGACGTTCCAGGACCCGCGGATGCGTCGTCTCCCACTGACAAATCCCGGTGGCGCGTACAGGCGCCTCGCCCCAGCTCTCGAACAGTTTTGCTAAAAGGTGCTGACGAGCGTGGCTTCTTCTTCTACTCAAACTATGCATCGCGCAAAGGTGACGAACTTGCTGCAAATCCATGGTGCTCTCTTTCGTTCTACTGGCCACAAATGCATCGGGCCATTCGTGTGCTCGGATGGGCGGAGCGTGTGCCACGCAGTGTATCCCAGGCCTATTTTGATACTCGACCCATCGGCAGCCGGATTGGTGCGTGGGCAAGTCCACAAAGCCAGGTGATCCCGTCGCGCGAGTCGCTCGAGTCACTTATTGCAGCATGCCAACGCAACTTTGATAATCCGACCTCAGACGACGCGCACATTCCTGTACCCGACCATTGGGGTGGGTACATTGTGGTGCCTGATGAGATTGAGTTTTGGATCGGTCGGACGAATCGCTTGCACGACCGGTATCGGTACTCGCGCAATCCCAACACCACGCTGCCTGTCTCGGATGCATCGTCTTGGGTGCTTGAACGCCTTGCCCCATGATCCATCCTAGAACGACCAAAGTGCGTGCGCGCAGCGCGCGGCTTGGTGCTGTAGCAGGCGTTAGCCACGAGTCGACACACTCGCTCCTCTCACATCGATATGATGTGCATTCATGCCTGATTCGTCGCGGCATGTACAACAGCGCACACAGCCTCTCGGCTGTATTCACCCGCTGACGTCTCGAGCGAGTGCCAGACCGTGTATGCTTGGCGTACAGTAAGCCAGTGGAGCCAGGCTCCCAACAACACACAGACATGGAAGATCTGGTGAGAGGCGCCAATGTAATCGAACGTGTAAGGTGACCAGCGCTCGGGGATGTGTGCCACGTAGATCAGAGCGCCTCCAATGTACACGGCGCCGCTGAGCATGAGGAACCGCGCTCCCAACACGTGTGTGACAAAGAACCAGTCACGCGCAATCAGAAAGCCATGGACAACCGGCAAGACCGCACTGAGGCCCAGCGCGATGAAGATCATTGCTCGCAACGTCTTGTACTTGGGCACAGTGAACTTTGGCTGCGTCACGATGTACAGTGCAATGGTGCCCCAAATTGTGACCAGTGTCGTATATAGTGTGCGCAGATGTGGGTGGCAATGGAAGCCGAAATGCAGGGCAGGCACGTTACTGCCGACAATGAGCAAGACAATGCCAGCGTAGTCGAGGCGGTTGTAGCTTAGGGCCGTGCGTTCTGAATGGCAAGCGACAGTGTGGTATGTAGCACTACAGCCCAAACATGCCATAGCAGAGAGCAAGAACACGGAGAGAAAGGCCAAGTCATCAGGTGGTGCACGCACATATCCCAAACGCTGTGTCTGAGCATCGGCCTGTGCAATTCTGAGTCCCAAGCCTGGGTATCGCTCGAGAATGTCAGGAGACGGAAGAGTGTGTAGCGAGAAAATCGGCCATGGGCCACCAGGGAGCCATTCGTGCAGATCTGCGAGCTGCAAGAAGAGCAGCAGGATGGCAATGACTGCCCCCCACATGTGTGTGTGAATATTTACCGTTTCGTTGTGCCAGTAGCACCAGACACTTTTCCAGCATTTGTAAAAAGTATCGTGCAGATAGTGTGTCTGTTCCTTCTTCTCGCCCACATGATCAACAGAGCTGGTGTTTTCGCTGGTGGGTTTATCGACGCACGCATCGCCGGGACGACGGTAGCCGCTTTGTATGTACGGCACGTGCTTGGCTTTCTGTTAGATCAGGCAGGCTTAGACACGTACACCAAGGAGGCAGCTCTTCGTACGAAACAAGGTAGCGAGACGATGACGGTCGTGCGTGCGTTGCAGACATGGCTGGGCGTCACGACGCAATGTCGGGTGTGAAAGTGCAAGGCATCCTACTGCGCCCGCTCTTTTCCACATGCTTTCAGACACACGCTGCTGCCAGTGCTCGAAGCCCCGCCGTCCCCTTCTTCCCACCCATGCACAAGTGTGGAGGGCACCAGGGAACAGGGGGCTCCACTTGCACATTGACAGATAGGCGTGTGTGTTGGTGAGCGGTGTATGTCCACGATTCAGTGATATTGATCGCCACCAACCATTGGGGGACGTTCGCGCGCACCACACGCATCATGGAGGATAGCTCTTTGCGTGGCGTGGAAGTGCAGACAAGCGCGCCAGCGGGATTCATTGGCTATGCAGGGACATACACATTCGCAGCTGCCTTGCGCGCGCCCTTGCGTGTTGTTGTGCTTGTGGGACTGGCGTTATGCTTTGCACACACTGTATGCGCAGAATGTCTAGGTCCAGAATGTGGTCGCAAATCGTATGTGCCACCAAGACCGGTTCCGCCGTGGCATGATGACACGTCAGATGCAGGCTTCGTCGGAGCACGAGAGCAAGAGCCTGTTGTAATGGTGACAACGCCGTGGACTGAATTCACCACTATGCCGTTCAAATTCCTCTACTTTGTGGGGGTATGGCTCCTCACCCAACTACACACTGTGCTGCAGCTTTTATACAACCTGTTTTTCGCTTGGCCTTACCAGACCGTCCGCCCAGTCATGGAGGCTTGTGGACACATGCTCTTGATTATCTTTGCACCTATTGTTTCTTTATGGAAAGTTATGTATACAGTGCTGATTGTGTGGCCAACACATACATTTCAGTCCATGTCACTATGGTTGTACCAGCTATACGTGGTGATAGGGATCGGCGTCTGCTTTGGCGTCGCGATTGGTCTTATGAGCGTTGGATGGCTGTATTTAGAGCGTCAATTGTACATAGCACGAGCGCCTCGCACCGTCATAATCAAGCCTAAGTAAGTCTTACGTAGCCAAGATAACTACGTTTTCATGCAGGGGCCATGTACTGACTTTGGTCGGCGGATCACTCGTTATCAACGATGCGCGGTCGCGTGCCTATAGAAGTTTTGTAGTGCAGGCAACCATCTTCAGTAAGGGTACGAGTGGAAGGCAGCTGAGGCTGTATGAGAGTCTTGGAACGCTTCCACGTGACCACTTCATGTGCGTGGCAGCAACGGCGGCGGCATCAGTGGTGGAGGGCGTGTGACGCGTCTTAGTCGGTGGATTGGCATTCTAGTTCGTCCACGACAAGGGCTGGACGAAAGAGAAAGAGAGGGAGAGGAGAGAGTGAGAAAGTGTGCGTGTGTGTGTGTGTGTCTGTGTACAAGGGTGCGAGTGTGAACGTTTGCTTGTACTGGATACATCATGTCGTCCTCTACAGGAAAAGCACAGGCGCCAGGATACGAGCTGCCTTGGTATGTGTGTGCGCGAAAAGAGGGTCGCTATGTGTACTAACAGAGCCTTAGGGTAGAAAAGTACCGGCCGCGGTACCTTCGTGATGTTGTCGGAAATAGCGCGACAGTGGAAAGGTTGCGGGCTATTGAGGAACATGGAAATTGTCCACACTTGCTGTTGTCGGGGCTACCAGGCATAGGAAAGACGACGAGTGTGCATTGTCTGGCGCACGCATTGCTGGGCGACGCCTACAAGGAAGCCGTCCTGGAGCTAAATGCGTCGGATGATCGCGGTATTGATGTGGTGCGAAGTAAGATCAAAGCATTCGCCCAGAAAAAAGTGTCGCTGCCGCCGGGGCGGCATAAGATCATTGTGCTGGATGAGGCTGATAGCATGACGCCCGGTGCACAGCAAGCGTTACGGCGCACGATGGAGATCTATGCGCCAACGACGCGGTTTTGTTTTGCATGCAATCAGTCGAATAAGATCATTGAGCCGATTCAGAGTCGGTGTGCGATCCTGCGCTTTGGGCGTATTTCCGATGAAGAACTGCTGCGTCGGCTTCTCCAGATCTGTGAGGCAGAACATGTCAAGTATTCGGACGAGGGACTCGCCGCTGTTGTCTTTACGGCAGAGGGCGATATGCGACAGGCTGTGAACAATCTGCAGTCGACTTGGACAGGCATGGGCTATGTGAGTCCGGACAATGTGTTCAAGGTGTGTGACCAGCCGCACCCGCTCGTGGTCCGCGACGTGTTGGATAAGTGTTATGCTGGTCGAGTTGATAGTGCGCTGGATCAGCTTGAGAGTCTCTGGTCGTTGGGGTACTCGAGTCTGGACATTGTCACGACGCTCTTCCGTGTAGTGCGGACGATGGACAGTTTGCCAGAGGCCGTGAAGCTGGAGTATATTCGCGAGATTGGTTGGACGCATATGCGGACGTTGGAGGGAGTCGCGACATTGTTGCAACTAAGCGCTTTGGTTGCTCGACTTGCCAAGCTGGTGCGTATGCGAGTGGGCGCGATGCACCCGAGTACTAACGAACACGTCGCAGGCCATGGACCCTCAGCTGTTTGAGCTGAAGTAGAGTGTGGAGGCGAACATCCATCCATCCATGCACACGCAGACACACGGGCTGAAGCTGTCGGCAAGGCGCAGAATGCGCGCCCCCCCGCGCTACCCCCATGTCTCAAGCCGGCCCACTCGTGTCGTTACTGACGCCTTCACTCGTACTTTTCTTGTCCTTCCAACCATGTAGATATGTATGCATTAGGAACTACGGAATGAATGCGGCGTTTGACCAGCCAACGCGCGCAACTCGGCATTGTCGTGCCGCAGCTTAAGATGCTCCTCCTTCAGTCGTCGCAGCATATTTTCTGTATTGCGCACGAATTGTACGGCCGTCAGGTAATCGTTTTCCAGCTGGGAAGTGCGTGACTCGTGCTCCTCTGTGGCCTCGATGAGGCGGCGCTCTGCCTGCTCAGCACGCAGCCGAAGCGACTCGAGCTCCTGCCGAGAGCTTGCGCCCTGGCGAAGGCGGACCTCCCACTCTTGGTTCATGTGATGCAGCTGATCCTGCGCGCGTTGCAGATCCATCGCATTCAGCTCCGCCGCGCGCTTCTGCGCATCGAGCTCGCGCTGGAGCTCCAGCACACGCCGGCTCTGCATAAACTCTGGGCGCGCAAGCGTGTCGTCGTCAGGCACATCGACCTTGTGCTCGTGGAGCATCTGCTTCAGCGCCTGGTTCCGGATCTGCGCAGCTTCGAGCGCGCGTGAGTGTTGCTCGTCCTCGGCTCGTGATGCGTGGCTCTTGTCACGCAGTGTCGAGAGCTCATGCAGTGCGGATGCCAACTGCTTTCGCTGCGAGGTGATCTCGGCAAACAGCTTGTTGTTGGTGCGCTGCAGCTGCGTACTGCGATCGGTTGCCTGCTGCAGGGTTGTGGCCATGCTCGCGAGTGACGCACGCGACTCTTCATGCAACTGCCGGAGAGCCTGCGTCTCGTCTTGCAGGGCCTGGACGTGCGATTGATGTGACACGTTTGTTTCTCGTGTCCCATCGGCCGATGCATCGTGCAGACCTCCTGCCGCATGCTGGTGCTGCTGCATCGCGAGCAGCTGTGCCAGGCCACCAGTCGCAGCCTCCCGATGCTTCTGCGCTTCTCGCTGCAGCGTTTGAACCATGGACTCCAGCTCCGTGACACTGCTCGACTGCTGCTCCAGCTGCTCGCTCTTCATCTCCAGCTCAGCTGTCTTGGCCTGCAAGTCGTTACGCAGTTGCAGGATCTGCTGGGTCTGTGCGTCATGCTGCCGCTGCTGCTCACTGTGCTGCCTTTCATGGTCCGAGACACGTGCATGTGCGGCGGCCAGCGCCTCTTGGAACTGCGTCAGCATGGATCGGTTGGTATCAATCGTGCGTGTCGCAGACGAGAGGCGCTCATCGAGCGTATCGCGCTCAACCTGCTGCGCTGCGAGTCGGGACGTGAGGGTGGAAATCTGGGCCGCATGATCACGCAGCATCGCCTCTGTCTCGTATGTGTGTTTCTGGAGCGCCGAGTACTCTTCATACACCTTCAGCTGCGACTCCTCGGCGGAGAGCGCGCGCTTCGTGGTCTCGCTCAACCGATCCTCTGCGAGCTGGCGAAGCCGTGCTTCCAACTTGGTCTGGTCCACGAGCATGGATACTTTGCGCTCCAGCTCGCCATGCTCGCGCGTAATGTGTCCCACGAGCTTCTCGAGCTGCATGATCCGCTGCCGATCCAGCCGTGCACGCTCGTCGGTGAGCCCGCTCTCGTTCGCCGCCAGCTTGGCACGGTAAAACGCTGCCTCCTGCAGCGCAGCGACGCGTGCTCGCTCTTGAGCAGCGACGCGTTCTTCTTCGTTCCGCATCTGCTTGTTGAGATCGGCTCGCAACCCCGTCGCTTGCAGCTTGAGCGAGAGCATGGACTTGATGAGCGCTTCTTTCATCGAGTTGTCTGGCCCCGTATCGACTCGCTCAATGTCGAGGCCCTCGTCCACCGACGGCACACGTGCTGGCGGCACAAAGCCCTGCTTGACGGCGAGTGCCAGCGTCGATGCGAGCCAGATCTCTCGATTGGACGGGAAGCTCAGCATGCTGTCGTCCTCGCGAAACAGCTGGCGCGGCTGCACGGCTGGCCGCTCTCGCTGCCAGTCCGATGCGTCCGTAGGAACTGACGATGTCGCCATGTTCGCTGGGCTGTGGGACGACGGCGGCACCGCCGATGGGACGGGGCCTGATGGCGGGTACGATGGTGGTGGCACGGGCTGGTGCTGCTTCGACAGCGGATCGAGTCCTGTAGGTTGTTGCGCCCGTTGGTCATAGGGCAAAGCAGCAGCGCCTGGCCCATTCGTCTGCTCAGGCGGGTGATTCGACGCCGCTGGCATCATGCGACTGGTCGCATTCGGTACGGCGCCCATGCCCGAGTACATGGACGAGGCACCTGGCGGGAACGTGGATGCAGTCGTCGTGGGTGTGCCAATGCTGCCGCCAGCCGCTGGTGGAACATGTGGTGACCACGACTCGGACGCTGCGCCTCTGGGCTGCGGCGCCACTGAGGCAGCGGTTCCGCCCAAGGTAGCAGCGGGCGACGCAGGGGTCACTCCGTCCGGCCGATCGATGCCCTCCATACCATACGCTTGCGTCGCAGGCACCATGCCGGATGGCTGTGGAGGTTGTGAGGACGACGAAAAGGGTGCGTAAGGGAGGGCAGGTGTGGGTGGTCCAGAGGGCATTGTGCTCGATGACACATTCCGCACAGCGGCCGGCGCTGTTGAATACGTGGAGGATGGGGTGGAAGAAGACATGGGTGCCGCAGCGACGGCATCGGACGTCGCAGGGGCCGAGGAGTCCGGCATCGATGATGGTTGTGCATCATTCTCAGGCGACCTCGTCAGCCCATTCGACTCCTTCTCGCGCAGCAATGGCGTCACAGACACGGGTGTACGCTCGTGAGTGTTGTTCATCGTTGTCATAGGCGTCTGTCCCGGTGTCGATGGCGTGAGCGGTGCAGGTATCTGGGCAGAGCCGGGTGTAGCGGGAGCCGGCGGAGCACCAGCACCTGTCGATGGGACGGCCGCGGCTCCCGCCGTCGACAGCGCAGATTCCATCTGCCGAGGTGGATCTGAATGGCGCACGGCCTCGGCTCCACGAGCAACACCCGAGGAGTGCTCTGGATTTGTCGGATGCGCGGATTCAGGCGGCGGTGGCTGTGGTTGCAGCTGTGGTTGCAGTTGCGACTGCGACTGCGACTGCGACTGCGACTGCGACTGCGACTGCGGCTGCGGCTGCAGCTGTGTCTGTAGCTGTGACTGTGACTGTGGCGGTGGCTGCATCGCTGCTTCGTCCGACGTAGACGATTTCGAGAGACTACCTCCTGACCGCTCTGTCTTGATGGGATACTTGATTTTCGACGTATCAAGCACATGCAGACCAGTCGGCTCGTCCTGTGCTTCACCCGTAAAGGACTCGCCACCAATCACCAGCACACGATTCTGTACACTCACCATGGTATGGCCTGAGCGGCCAAATGGCGCTGGGCCCATGTGTGCAAACATGAACCAGCGGTGACTTGAGATCTTGAAGCTCGCCAAATCGCCGAGGTCGTTGCCGTCCGCGCCACGACCACCGAAAATGTACATAATATCATCCACCATACACGCTGCATGGCCTTCGCGTGGCGTCGGGATATACCCCACACATTTGAGCTCAGACCACGTCATAGACGCAAAGTCAAAGCACCACGTATCATTATAGTGGTACTGCCCATCCGTACCGCCAAAAATATACAGGCGCTCCTTGTATACGACGGCCGAGTGTCCTGCACGCCGCGGTGGACCGCCTGTTGGCGTCTGCACATGCTGCCATACAGGCGTGTCTTTGAGCGTGTTGAGATCAAAGCGCCACAGCTCATCATAGTACTCATCGTCGACTTGTCCACCGTACACGAACAGATTGGAGCCAATGATCGAAAGCGTATGTCCGTGGCGCCCAACCGGTCCCGGCGCTCCTTGCACGCCAGGCGCAAGAACGCGTGTCCACTCCCGGTTGTTCAAGTTCAGCAGGTATAGGGCTTCATCCTGGGGATCTTCTGCACGCATTTTGGTATCACCTCCCCATAGAATAAACACATTCGATACAAGTACAGCAGCGTGTCCTACTCGCGGCAGTGGTGCGTGCCCCGACGTCTGAACAAGTGTGGCATTCAGCGCGATGTCCATCTTGATGCCACTGGATCGCTGGATTTGCACGGGCTCAATGCGCATAATGTACATGTCGTTCTTCACACTGTCTCGTACTAGACCACCAAAGATGTACACCTCGTGATTCG
>ERZ500978.33-NODE-33-length-124853-cov-6.400696_pt1 | contig 124853 bp, 84 predicted proteins | sample MGYA00248870_ERZ500978 | MGnify/ENA primary metagenome ERZ500978 (study PRJEB25958, sample SAMN03398513) | human skin metagenome | study: EMG produced TPA metagenomics assembly of the Human Skin Microbiome Metagenome (human skin metagenome) data set. | reverse complement strand
TTCAAACAAAATATATAAAATAATGGTCATAAATCAAATTTTTTAAAATCATTATTATAATTTGTAATACGATACATATACAATAATCAATTATAATCATGTCTAAATATATTAATTGTTTTAATATTTTTGATATATTTTGTTTGAAAATAATTTCATATTTAAATGTATCAATTACTACTATTTGCTGAATTATAAAACATTTTGATCATTAAAGTAGTATTTTAATTTGAAATATTTTTGTGCTAATTTCTATTGAACTTTATTGTATCCTATGATCAACGACGACCGTTCGATGTCGAGGACTGACGACGTTTCTTCACCGCTACCTCTCTCAGTGCCAGATTTAAGATATGCATATTGTTGGGTTTGTTCTGAAGAGGAGGTACGAGATCCTCTAGCTGCCTCGTTGTTCTCAAGTTACCGCACTGATGGTTATTCATCTTTGCGCTCTCGATTTGTTCACCCCTGTAAATGTTCACTCGTTGCTCATGAGAAGGTAAGCTTTGGGTGCAGTACAACGTGATGCTTATGGCTCTATTAGTGTTTGCTTTCTTGGATTCGCCAGTGTAATCGAAACAAGCCCGGAGAACCTATTGTTTGCCCTCAGTGCAAGGAGCCCTATCAACTTGAGCAACCACGATCGATTGCATTGTCGATCCTAAATTACGTGAATAACACGCTAAGGTCTTTCTTCCCTGTGGGTGCCAGCGCAATTGCCTTAGCAGGTATTTGGATTGCTGCGGCCGCGCATGGGTCATGGTCAGTGCGCATGTTTTTTGGAGAAAGAGTTGCTAGCCGCCTTCTAATTTCTCCGTGGCCGTCGCACGTACGTTGATGTCTGGCTAACATTTAGTACTGGATTGATTTGCCATTAGTCCCGTTCATGTTGATTGCAAGTCGGCTTCCTATTTTCGCTAACGTTTCTACATGGATTCCAACCTTAGCACTCATGCCCCTGACGGGCTCAATAAATACATCTCCGATGAGACCAGTGTTCAATCGCTATCCGGCACGAGCGATGTTTTCTAACGGTTACCCGCCAGATCCTTTCATGACTGCATTGCTACTACCATGGTTGCGTGTGTTGTACCTGGCTTGCAAGCGTTTCGCCTACCGCTATATCTTACTCACAAATTCATCTCGACAAGGCATTCAAAATACATCTCGTGCGGGAATAGATGCAAGATCGTCTTGGGGGCCGCGAATGGTCATTATGGGTGAAAATAATAGTGCTGGAGAGCTGGTAGATGGGGGCAGGACTGATGAACTCGACACCTACAACATGCTGGATGACGGCTCGCTCGTGGGGCTGTCGGACGAGTCAGATGAACAAGTTTTGTTGGATGACCTTGAACTTCACATGATGGAACGAGGTGTACTTCCTGTCAACATTCTTGTTACTGTTGACAGCTTATCAAGATTGTTTGTTCAGGCATTGTGTTTCCCACTGGTATCCAACATAATGGGGGGTTTATTAGGGAGTGCGAGTCAGTACAACTCGTATCTCCGGAAATGGTTGGGCATTGCTCCAGGAGTCACGCCCGAGATTGATATTAAAACTTGGTTCAAGGGTTTGTGGGTCGATTGGATGAGTGTAAATACTGCCGTCGGACGAAGAAAAGCCCGTTGGATGGACTCTAACAGTGGGGTACTTGATGAGCTGGATCCAGTATGGTATCGGAATTTGATTGGAGGAGGAATCTACATCTTGATTAAAGATATAATGGTGTTGACTTATCGGTACCTGCGGAAAAGGCAGAGTCAACAGCTTCGTGTAAAAGATCTTCCTTTCAGTGAAGGTGTAGCGAAAGAGCTAATCAAGTCCTTTCCGTCTTAAATATATTCTACAAATGCTGGAAATTATGCCATGACAAGTTTACTGTAGCTTGGAGGGGCTATACGTGCATGCACAGCCTTGATTAGATATAAAGGAAAACTGCTTACCAGCACAATGATAGCAGTCTTCCACAAAAAGTTGTAGGTGAGCACGAACTTCAAATCAAAGTACTCTGGCAGTACAGCCATGCTGAAACAATAGATCAATAATGTGACAATTTCCGACAAGATCATGTAGGAGTGCCATGTGGTGATTTCCAGTGCCACCATGATCAATTCATTAAGAATCAAGGCGGTAAAAGAAATGCTAACAATATTGAGAAACTCATTCTCAAAGAGCCAAAGACTCGCAAGGATAATAGCACCACCTTGGTAAACACTAATGGTGAGCCATGTGGTAAATGTTTTACCAGATAGATTGCGACCTTTCGTCAGATCCTTGTACAACTCTGGATACAACAATGCCATGTCTTCATTCACATCACGATCGAGAACGAGACTGAACACAGGCGCCATTGTATAGAATGTGGCGTAGCCGACCATGAGCCACCCTTGGTACAGAGCGATAGGTGCAAAGAAAAAGATAGAAGAGAAAACTGCCTGTATCACTGAAATAATCAGGCCCCGGTGAATCACAAACTGTGCTAATTTCGCACTGCGTTGATAGGAGTTGCGTCCATGCCACAACAGCAACTTGGAAAGATGACTGAACTGTGTCACAGAAAAGTCAGCTGCTAAAGAAGCTTGTTTGCCTTCCTTTCCAACAATTCCAATCCCAACATTGGCAGCTTGGATCATTGACACGTCATTACCACCATCCCCTATACAGCACACGCGCTTATTCGTAAATGATCGGATGAGACGAGTAACATCAGCTTTTTGAGTGGGCGAGCATCTGCACGCCACAACGACAGAAAGCTGTGTCGCAATCTCGATGAACTCGTGCTTGAAATGATCGAAAAAGAATTGCAACGAGTCGCCGTCGATCACCAAACAACAATCCAGCTTGGACTGCAGAAAAAGGAGCGCGTCTCGAGCAGCGCTGAGTGTCGAGACCTTGGATACTTGGTGAATATACTGATTCCGAGCAACTAGCTTGGTTGAGATAGCAATGCACGTGGCCGTCTCGATTTTGTCTCCCGTTAACATCCAAATCTTAATATTTGCATTCCGCAACAACTCCAACGTGGTTTTGACATCTTCTTGTAGCTTGTCCTCCACACCTGTCAAACCCAATAATTCCATGTTTTGCTCCAATTTAGCTGCAACAACGTCAGCCATGGCTTCGTCCCGATGCTCGACAAGGATCTTTGCTGCATTGTAAGAGCGTTGGAATTGTTGCCAAGACTCTTCACTTAAGCGCAGCCTAGCCATGACCAGGGTTCGAAGCCCTTCTCGAGCCATGTTTCCACACTCCTCATCCAGCCAATCATTGTAGGTAACGATGCGACTCATGACTACGTCAGCACCTTTGAGGTAGAAAATGACTTCACCAGATGAGCGATCACGCACGACGATGCCCATACGTTTTCGCTCAGAAGTAAAAGGAAATACTTCTAGGATATCAAACACAAGCCTGCCAAAGTCAGACTCAAGAGTAATCGAATGTTGATCACGAGCCACAAGGTTTAGTCCCACAGTGCCGGTCCAGTTTACGAGAGCGACTTCATCTGGACTCGATGCCTGGTAAGTCACGCTGCCATCCTCGTTCGTTACAGGTGTCACGTTGTGACATAAAGCAAGTGCAAGAACAATTTCATACACGCGCATGCTCATATCGCGCCATGTACGAGTGCGTCGAACATCTTTTTGTTCGTAAGCCTCATGCATCTGTTTCCGAACTTCATCCATGCTATCCCATCCATAGCTCATTGTGCCTAAGTGCAGGCGCTTAAGTTCCATCTCATTCTGAGTCAGAGTGCCAGTCTTGTCACTGAGCAAGTACTCGATACGGCCAAGTTCTTCAGGCAGTGTCGACGTACGCACGATCGTATCAGGGATATCATGGTCACCCATAATCTGTCGCGCGTATACAGTCTTGCCCATATCGAGGTTAACTCGCAAACTGATCGGTATAATCGAACTAAAGAGGATCAGGAAGCGAAATACGTAAATATACCATTTGCCTCGGAACCCATTGAGAGCGACAAGGAGAATGGACAATGACAGTGTAACAGCGCAAAGAATCTTGGACAGTCGATTGATTTCAAGATCTAGCAAACCAACCTTTGTTTGAGGATGTGACGTATTCATAACTGAGCGGGTCTCTCGGCCCGTGTATATGACCATGCCTATTGCACGTCCAGCAGCAAGCACGGTATTTGCCCACAATACATGATCGACAGTCAGTGGCGTGACATGCGGCTGGGCTGAAAGTGCCATGTCGCGCTCATCGCTGTCCCAAGCAGGAGGCAAGTCTGTTGGTGGATGAATCGTAAATGTGCCAACAAACGAATGCAAATCCTTTGAGGGAGGACCAGCAACAACGACGGCCCGAGATCCTAGAGCTGTGATGTCGTCCTCAGACATGTTTTGCGTCGCAGGCACGGCGAGCCGCAATTTCCAGTCGGTCTCGCCGTCAAGTTGATCCGTGCGAACGAAGCACGTTCCTGTCTCTGACGAGCCACTTGATGACTCATTCGTATCATCAGACGCATCTGCTGCATACGTCTTAAGCAACAACATATCAGCTGGTACACGCTGGTTCTTATGAAGCATGACCAGATTACCAACGCGCAATCGGCTACTCGGCACATGAGAAATTAGAGTGTCAGACAAAGTTGGTGCTTCAAGATCAGATGTTGACGTGTGGTGAGCGCTTCTTGAATGATCAGGAGTGGAGCTAGGACCCTGGCCGAGTACAGCGTACGGAGAACTATTGCTTTCGACATCCCGTTTATGGCGCTCGTAGTCGTCCATTGCTTCCTTTCCAATCGTTACGCAAAGAACGAAAGAAAGTGGCGCAATATATGTGACAAGAAATCCAATCTTGAGCGCAGGAATAAATTGGCTCAGTGCGACAAGCAGAAAGTACAGGTTGAAAAAGAACTTGAATTGCTCATATAGCACGAGAGGTAGAAACGTCACGAGGTTATATTTTTGGTTGCGCACCACATTTGGTGGGTATCGTGATTGCATATTCTCCGGCTCATCGAGCGTGATTGTGCGGTTTGTAGGCAAATCACGACGTGACCACTGAAACCATCGCCACATTCTCCATGGCGGTGATGCTCGCTTCGCCCGCTCATATGTATCGATCGATTCGTTGGAATCGCGCAAGAATGCATTGCGCTCGTCGCCATCTTCATATGCCTCAGACATGCGCTGTGAACGTGAGCGCACGTGGGGCGACGTGCGCAGCATGACGACGAGATGCGGCCGATCGGTAGTTGATGCGCCAAGTTGGAGCATGGTGGGGTTACGACACCAATGCGACTCGCGTTGCATGTTCGGCCGAGAACAGACGCGATGGAATCACAACATGGGTATCAAATGACGGCGCTGATAGGTATAACATCGTCATGTCAAGGAGGCAACAATAGAGGGCCTTATGCGGTGCGTAATCATATGAAAGGTATTTCGTAGCTATGCCAATGAAGCATCTCCATATGCTTAGGTAGTTCGAGAAAATTGTATATAGACACAAACGAACATGCCTACACGACCATCTCATCGCAGTTGCTAAGGAGGAACAGATTAGAGTGGAGGTGAGCCAACGCGACGAGACGAACCCGGACATCCTGCTACTCAACGAACTACCGCCAAGCTCGTGCCCTGCTGTGCTTGGCGATACTAAAGAATTTTCGAACCACCCACACCACACGAGATCCGTGGGCTTGGGCAGGAGAAGTACTCATCGAATCTCTACGTTGGTTCATCTCGTGCCTCTAATCAGAACTCTGAGAAGACCGCTGATCTCACTGCGTCTAGCGTCGGCTCGTATCGAGGACGAAAACCCGACTTTTCTACAAAGCCTACAACTTTCGTTGAGGAACCTTCCTGCGAACCATACCTGATCGATCCGTACTGCTCTGTGCTCCGTTCGTCCGAGTCCCGCGCACGTTCCTTGTTCCCACACCTGTATTACCTTCCGTTCAACAATATGGAGGAATCCACCAAGACACTGGCGGAGTCTTTGAGTGTAGTCAAAGTCCAACGCGTCCAGCTTAAGCGCTATCTAGATATGGATCGCGTTATGGATGCGCTCAAGAGTGCATCGACCATGTTGAGTGAGCTGCGCACCTCCAGTCTAACGCCCAAGCATTACTACGAACTCTACATGGCGGTCTTTGATGCGCTTCGTCACCTGTCGATCTATTTGTATGATGCTCATACAGGCGGAAAGCACCACTTGGCTGATTTGTATGAGCTTGTGCAGTACTGTGGGACAATCGTTCCTCGCCTGTACCTTATGATCACTGTCGGTAGTGTGTACATGTCTGTGCCCGACGCACCCGTCAAGGAGATCATGAAAGACATGACTGAAATGAGCCGAGGTGTGCAGCATCCGACAAGGGGACTGTTTTTGCGCCATTATTTATCTGGGACGACGCGAGATCATCTGCCCATCGGTACGGATGCAGGACCTGCAGGCAACCTATCGGACAGTATCAGCTTCATTCTTGCGAACTTTGTTGAAATGAATAAACTTTGGGTCAGGCAGCAACATCTAGGCCATTCTCGTGAGCGTGAAAAACGCGAGATGGAACGCCGCGAGCTCCGGATCCTTGTTGGTACGAATCTTGTGCGCCTTAGCCAGCTCGATGGCGTCACGCTTGAAATGTACCAAACGACGATTCTCCCTGCTCTGCTTGAGCAGGTGATTCACTGTAAGGACGTCATTGCACAGGAGTATCTGATGGAGGTCATTATCCAGGTGTTTCCGGATGACTTCCATCTGCGGACGCTCAATCTCCTCTTGTCCGCCTGCACACGACTGCACCCGAAAGTCAGTATCAAGCAGCTAGTGATTTCACTAATCAATCGTCTCGCAGCTTATGCGACTCGCGAAGCTGAGAATGAAAGTGCCGATGCTCGTGCACGCGAAGAATATGAGGCCAATGAACGTCTCGCGGCCAAGGTCCGTGACATGCGTCGACATGTCGTAAGTAAGCCGCCGTCGGCAATTTGGCGTGAAATTGTTCTGGAGCAAAACACAAAACGGGACACTTGGCGCCTCTTGTCGTCGGATCTCGAGCAGACGTTGCCCGATGACGGCAACAACATCTGGAGCGATACATTTAAGCCACCTTCATCCTCTCAAGAGGACGATGCCTGGATCGATGGCGAGATCGCAGCTAATGAAGCACCTAAAGAGGCGTCCGCCGAACCCGAGCATGCATTGGACGAAGAACCGTCTCAGTCGCCCGATGTTGGAGGGGCTGAATCTGACAAGCCACAACGTGAGCAAGATCAAGCAGCATCGGCGCCGGCCAAGTTCCGTGGGATTCCAGAAGATGTGCGCCTCTTTGAAGTGTTTTGGGAGCAGATTATGTTGCTGATGCGGGCGCGACCTGATTTATCGACACAGGACATTTCGTCTTTGCTTCTTGCCCTTCTGACCTTGTCACTTAGTTGCTATCCAGACCGTCTTGAGTATGTCGATCAGGTGCTGGGCTTTGCGAAGGACAAATTCACCGAAGCACTGGACGCCGGCGAAAATACAGTTCTTTCGCCTCAGAGCAATTTTCACGCGCTGCTCTTAGCTCCGATCAATTCGTACGCAAGTGCACTGACCCTTCTCGGCTTGCCACAGTTCCACGCGCTGTGGATGATGCAGCCACCTATCACGCAGCGATTGATAGCACAGGCCATTGTGCTTTCTATGCTACGGCGCCAAACGATCGTGTCTTCGCCTTCAGACGTAGATGGACTGCTGGAACTGTGTGCGCCGCTGCTACAGAACCAGCCGGAGTTAACCGTGCAAGGCATCGTGCCTGGCAGTGCATCTGCACAGACGGTGTCGCAAGCGAACAATGCGGTGCTGGACGAAATTGCGAACCAACAAGGCGCTTTAGCTCGCTTGGTGCACTTGTTTCGTTCGGATGATCCAGATACGCAGCTGGCTCTGCTATATACCGTTCGGCAGCGCTATGTGCAAGGAGGCGATGCCATTCGATCTACCATTCCGCCTCTAATAATGGACTCCATCGCGCTTGTGCGCCGCTTTGAGCTCTGTTCGCGAGACAAGAACTGGGAGCGCAAAATGAAGACGCTTTTCCGCTTTGTACACCAGCTCATTTCAACGCTGTACCACTCTGTCGAGTCGCCAGAGCTGTGCCTACGATTCTTCCTTCTGGCTGCTGAGGTCGCTGACGAAGCAGGATTCGAAGAGCTCGCGTACGACTTTTACGTGCAATCTTTCACAATCTTTGAGGAATCCGTCTCTGACTCGCGCTCACAGCACCAAGCCATCGGGCTTATTACCAGCACTCTATACAAAGCAAGGGCGTTTAGCCGCGACAACTACGACACACTCGCTACGAGGGCTGCGCTATACTCAGCAAAGCTGCTCAAACGGCCTCAACAGGCGCTCGCTGTGCTTATGGCCAGCCATTTGTGGTGGCAGCTTCCTGCACCCAAAGACCGGGGTATCGAGCTACGACATCCCCTTGTGAAGAGTGGACGTCGTGTGCTTGAGTGCCTGCAAAAGGCCCTGCGTATCGCCGACGGCTGCATGGACGAGCATGCAACAATCGACATGTTTTGTCATGCATTGAACAAGTACATCTACTACTTTGAGGTCGGCGTTGATACAGTGTCGAGCCGACACATCAACTCACTCGTCAACCTTATTGCGAAGGCCCTCGATACCATCAATTCTGACAACAAGCCCATGAGCTGGCGACAGGTGTCGGTCGATATCCCAGCCAATTCCGACGCCTCACAGCTACACTTCGTCAATCTGCTCCGCTATGTGGAATCCAAGAAGCAGGCGGCCTTGGATGCAGAGACAGGGAGCCTCGCTGGCCCAGACTGGCTCGGTCTTCAAACGACTGCCATACTCACGCGCCTCGCGTCTACATAACTTCCATACACATACATACAAATACATATATGCATGGCATCCATTTCATACTCAACACACTTTCCCCACATACGAGGGTACAAGCAAATGGTATTGCTGATTTTGTCACCAGACGCTAGGTACATTACAGTTTCGAGCAATATACACAGAGCCGGGCGTCTGAGAGATCATGCCGGACGACGACATGGCGTGTGTATCTTCTGTTTGATGGTGTACAGGAGGGACCCAAACAACTGAGCACGATACACTTAGTAGAACGTAGCTGGGCGCTTGGCAGCGTAGATGCCCGCACCGCTGGTGCGGCGGTGTGGCAGTGGGAAGCGCAGTCCCTTGGCGGTGAGCTGCTTGACATACGGACGACGGAGGTCTGACACCTTCTGGACCTCAGCAACCTTAAGGATGTGAATACTGCCGAAACGAGCACGGTGGCGAGCAGCCATGTCCTGGTACATCAGCTCCACGGCCTCAGCACGGCTGAGTGCGCGGAACTCCTTGTACATGTTGTGCGTGCCCGAGCGCGAGTTGTAACGCAGCCAGATAGCAAAGTTCTTCACCTTCGTAGGGGTCTTCTCCTCAATCTGACATTAGTGACAAACTCACTTCTTTCCACACATACCTTGTTCACCGTCACAATCTCACCCGTGGCCTTCTTCATCTTACGCAGCTGACGCACAAAGTACCAGAAACGCGACTTGGCAATCGTCTCGTTCTTCGCGAAGATGCGCATACGGTACAGAGTAGGGACAGGCTCCCGCTCTGTCGGCAGGTGCCGACCAATGACCAAGTACTCCGAGATGCGACCCATTGTTCTTCCCGCAATGTCAGCTTCCGCTCTTCACCCTCGACTGGTGGCGTCGTCTAACCACTCCAGCAGCTCTCAACGTACCTGGCTAGAGTAGTGCTAGTCTGAAGAAGTTGGTGTAGCACACGTACTTCTAACCAAGTCCTCCTGGCCTGACATCTCGTCGGCCGAAGAGGCGGTCAAAACTATACGCATCACGTGGTAAGAATCTTGACATGCGCGCGTTTAGCGCTCTCGGTCAAGTCACCCGCCCGGCGCCGCCACCGCCACTTGCAGACTGTCGCTAACTCCACACGCAAATAGGGTCTGCGTTACCAGCAAGAGAGTCTGTCACAACAGCTTAGTCATCGTCTCTCAGTGACGTGCAATCGCATTCGCCTCTTACGCGTTGATCAACCGCGTGTGTGTGTGTGCGTGCGTTGGTCAGTGTCGGGCATGTTGTTCCCTGAAGAAGATGCCGCAGCTGTGAAGCAGTGGCTCATACGAGAACTAGAACCATTATGTGATGCAGATCCAGACGTTCTAGCGGACTATGTGTTGGCGCTATTCAAAAATGACACAGGCGAGGACGAGCTCGTTGCTATGTTGAATGAACAGCTCGTCGACTTTCTTGAAGGAAACACTGAATCGTTTGTTCGCAAGGCTGTAGACACGTTAAAAAACCGCTCCTATACTGCGGGTGCAGGTCAGACCCGCAAGCGTGAGGATGTGGAAGATATCGAGGTTGAAGAGGAACATGATGACCAACCTAGCAAACGCCAAGCATACGACGCGCATGATGCGCAGGAGCCCCATAATGTCCAGATTTCTAATAATGCGAACGATGAGCAGCAAACAGCAACGTCGCAGGACGAAGGCGGTGAGTCGCACGCTCATGTGCAGAGTCGGCCACGTCGAAGTCCGCGTGTGCCTAAAGGATGGTGTCGTGATTATCACACGCTCGGCTTCTGCTCGAGAGGTGCGAACTGCAAGTTTCTCCATTCAGATGACAGCATCATGGGGACCATGCCTCAAGTTCCGGCACCACCACCTCCCTTTTCGATGCCCGCTGCTCTGCCTTTCATGCCGCCGTTCCCAATGGGACCGGATGGATCGATGCCTCCAGACATGATGGGCATGATGCCCATGCCAGAGCACTTTGCACAAATGATGCAACAGATGCAGCAGATGGCTGGAACAAATGGCATGATGATGGGTGGGCGTGGTGGTGGTATGTCACGAGGCTCGGCCCGCCGTGGCAGCCGCGGTCGTGGCGGAAGTACCCGAGGTGGCTTACCGTCTTCGGCGCCGCATGCGCCTGTGGCTCGGAGCCAAGATACGATTGTCATTGAAAATATACCCTCAGAAAACCTGGAACTCGTGCACGTCAACGACTACTTCAAGCGCTTCGGCACTATCACCAACATTGAAGTGGACAAACCGAACAAAAAGGCGCTTGTCACATATGCCACGCCTGCCGAGGCGGATCAGGCTCACAAGAGCCCTGATGTCATTTTTGGAAATCGGTTTGTGAAGGTGTATTTCCAGCGCTTGGAACGGCCCCCTCCATCCAAGCCGAACTACATGAACGATAAAGGCTCCAACGTGTACCTAGCGCCAGAGCTGCGATCGGCAACGTCGGCGACAATGACACCTGCTGACGAAGAAAAACACCGCCTCTTGGAACTTCGGAAGAAGCGACAGACTCTTGTGCACATGCAGCTTGCTGAGCAAAAGGCGCTCCTGCAAAAGCTTGAAAACAAGGACCTGACGCCACAAGGTCGCAAGAGCATCATGACAATGCTTGAAAAGCTCTCAGCGGAAATCAAGGGCGCAACAGAGATGCTCAAGAAAGACATTCAGTCATCAAATGACATGGGCAGTGCTTCGACAACAGAGGAGCTTCAAGCGAAACTTGCTCAACTCAAGGCAGAGGCAGCTTCTCTGGGTCTTGATACGAAGGGTCATCCCACATCTATGGCCTACCGCGGCGCATACCGAGGACGTGGCAGTAGCTCGATGCCATCATTTCGCGGCCGTGGTCGTGGCAGCACTATGATGATGAATCGGTCCATGACACTTGACAATCGCACGACAAAAGTGGGCATCTCCGGTTTGCCAGCCGGCTACGACGCAAGCAAGCTGCAAGAACATGTGCAGCAGTTTGGCGACATAAACTCGATGGAATACAACGATGATCAAGTCATTGTAACGTACAAAAACCGCGCGAGCAGTGAACGAGCGATGCGTGCTGGTGGCTCGATCCCTGATGTAGGTAATGCATCCCTCGCATGGGTCGAAGCGCCCGTTGCACCGATGCCACCGTCCCTCGACAACAATGCTTCAGGGACGCCGACAGATGCAGCACCAGTTGCGGGTGTCGAGCTGGACGAAGGATCGGAGCGCGAGAACTGGAAGCGGTAAGGGTCTATAGTAGCATGTACCATACAAGTGAGATGGATGGCTTTTTTTTCTAAGAGCGTACATCCGCGTTAGTAGCAAATGACCTAAACAAACGTCACTCTCGACATGTCTACAGCAGCAGTTCACGAGGGAGCATAACACACACACATACACTCGGAGCTATATATGAGCGAGTACATGTGGCAACGGGCCCAGAGCGCACGTCTGGGCACGCGCTGGCCAACTTTTGAGCAACGAGACACCGTTACTTCAGCTTCTTCTTGGCACGGAGCTGCGAGCTGTGACCGCACTTGCGCTTGCGGCAGTTCGTTGCACGCGGTGGCAAGCGAGCGTAGCACTTGCGGCAAATCTGCTTTTCGCAGTTGTACTTGCTGGCAAGGGCCTTGAGCGATGGCTCAATGATACCACCACGAAGACTAATGCGTCAGTATTCTGCGCATGCGCGCACGAGTCAGCTGAATACATACCGAAGCACCAGGTGAAGGGTCGACTCCTTCTGGATGTTGTAGTCACTCAGAGTGCGACCGTCTTCAAGCTGCTTACCAGCGAAGATCAGACGCTGTTGGTCCGGAGGAATGCCCTCCTTGTCCTGAATCTTGGCCTTCACATTGTCAATCGTGTCCGAGGACTCAACCTCGAGCGTGATCGTCTTGCCAGTCAAGGTCTTGACGAAGATTTGCATGGCAGGCAACGACGTTCGTACGACGCTAAGGAAACGAGCTCGAGTGCAATCTCCCGTCTTCCTCCCTACGAGTCTTTGCAGTTTTGCGAGTGTCACGTGCAGGTGTACGCCCATGGCACATTGAGCACGTGGCACTCGCGTGCTGAAATTTTTTTGAGACGGTGGCTTGCGTCATCAGCGCACAGAGCAGCTGGGCTTGTGTCGTCAGACACACTACAGACAAGCAAGTGCAGCATCCATCAAGCTACGTTGTTTGGTCATGAGTCAACGATCAGGAGGAAACGGCAGTAGTGGCGCTGATGATGTATTTACCTGCATTACCTGTAGTGTGGCATTTCTTAGTGCGCCTGAACAACGTGAACACTTTCACTCAGATTTCCACCGATATAATATGAAGCGTCGTGTGGCAAACTTGGCACCAGTCAATCTGCAAACATTCAATGACAAAATTCGAGAGCGCAGAGCGGCCATCGAGTCCTCCGAACGCGCCAGCCGGGAGGACTCTGGTCGCTGTGATGTATGCAGCAAAACGTTTTCGTCCCAGAATGCCTACCGCGATCACATGCAGTCAAAGAAGCACCGAGACATGGTGCAGAGGCAAGCGCGCAAGCCAACCACATCGCAGCATAACGTCTCGAATTCAGAGTCAGGTCTCGACACCATGGATGAGATAAAGACATCTCTCCCTCAAGGTGGTGACAAGCAGAAACAAGAGCTGCAGGAACCTGATGATGCCAACTTGAACGATGATGAGCGCACGGAGCGCGAGATACAAAAGAAGCTTTCGAAAGCACGACGCATCGATCCAGCTGAAGAGTGTATGTTCTGCTGCTCAGCACAGTCTTCACTAGATGCGAGTCTCGAGCATATGCGCGCGGCGCACGGCTTCTTCGTGCCGGAACGCAAGTATCTCGTTGACTTGGTCGGGTTGCTACGCTACCTAGCAGATAAGGTGTCTGTGGGAAATGTGTGCTTGTGGTGCAATGAACGTGGGCGAACCTTCCACGATCTAGGCGCAGTACAGAAACATATGATCGACAAGTCGCACTGCAAGGTCGCATATGATACACAGGAAGACCAACTTGAGCTGAGTGACTTTTACGACTTTCGCAGTAGTTACGCCGACTACAAGCCGAAGAACAAACGCACGGACGAATGGGAAGATGTGTCAGACGATGCTAATGACGGCCAAGGTGCATTGAAGGATGAGGGCGAGACTGTTTGGGAGGATCTGACGGACGAGGATGACGATGACGATGATGATGAAAACGACGGATCGATTCCGCCGCAAGACAACGGGGTGCGATATGGCGATTCAGAGTACGAGCTTGTCTTGCCATCTGGCGCACGTCTGGGGCATCGGTCCATGCAGCGTTACTACCGTCAGTCACTTTGGCAGACGCCTGCAGGCCATGCCCGCGAGACTGCATCGCCAGCAAATGGTCGCGCTCTGGCACACCGCATCGCTGGAGGGACGGGCGGCATGCCCAATAGCCTTGTTGTGCCATCACGGGGTGGACATGAGCTGGTGGCTCGGAACCGTGGCGAGGCCAAGGAAGCTACTCGACATGTGCGCGAGTTCCGCGATGTGAAGCGCCGTGAGCAGTTCAAAACCAAAGTGGGGTTCCGCAACAACCACCAAAAGCACTACCGCGATGCCCTGCTCCAGTAGTTTGTCTCCTAAGTGGGCATGTGTGTATGTAATTCTTGTATAGTAAGCGTTGGGCTCATCGACCTCCTCTTCCACCTCGTCCGCCACCACGGCTAGAGCCACTGCCCCCGCGCCCGCCTCGTCCGCCGCGTCCACCACGACCGCCACGCTGGGATGCAGACGGGCCTGAGGTTGGCTTGGGAGTTCGCCCACCCTTCAGCTTATCGGGCGCCCAAGACCGCTCAGTGCCGACGTTGACGTTAGGCGCAACGATCGACTTCACACGTGTGAGCCGTTCATGCCGGCGGGGATCCCGGTCGAATATGACGCCCCAGCCCTCGATCTGATCATCGCCCCATGACCCTAGATGCGCGAGAGCGTCGCGAAGGTGCGCGCGAGCAGATGAGGCGCGAGCAGCCTTGGTCCGCGCAAACACGGAGGCATCCATCTGGTAAGTCTGTAGAAGGATGCGCTCAGCATGCTGTGCTGGGGTTGAGGGAGCATCGAGATCCCACTCTTCCTGGAATGCATCCTGCGACTCGGCACGCGCAATGATCGCAGCTTTGACATCGGGCGGAAGTGGGGCGTCACTGCTCGCAGAGAGTGATGATGTCGACTTGCTGGGCGGCGGCAGCAGGTCGGGCTCATGGTCGGCCTCTATATCCTGGAGTCCATCTGGATCATCAAGAAACGCCTCGATGATCGCCTCCGCTGACATGTTCTTGTATCGAGGCCGACGTAGGCGACGCTCGACGGACGGTCGGTCCATGTAAGACAGCACATCGACGACAGCATCAACGAGCGCAGGATTCACACGCGGGACTCTCAGCACAGATCGCACGGCAGCCCAAGCAGCACCTGGGAATGGCGTCGGCGATGCTCCAACGATAGACGCACATGTGGGCGCGGCACTCTGAAGATCTGCAAGGAGCGACGCATCGACGAGAGCGACGGCATCCGGCACTTCTTTCGCAAGAGTATTGAGCCGCTCTAGCACCAAGCCAGACGACTCTTCCGGCGTCAGTAAAACACAGGCATCTGAGGCTGCTAGAATGTCCACCTTCGTTGCAAGCCATGCCGTTGGCCAAGGTGTCGCAGAAGAGGACACCTCGTCAGACGGGATGCGACGCGCAGCAAGCACATCATTGTACGCGGTGGCAAGTGCCTGTGCTAGATTGGCGAGCGACGATGCGCAATCGACGTTGATATGGCAAGCGGCCGTGGCAACACGATCGCTGCCACGGCTGCTGCTGCCGCCTCCAAGGACTGCGAGCAGGCTGTACGTAAGACGGATGGCGCGGCGGATGTGGCGGAGTGCATGGGCCCACGGTAGGAAGGCAAAGTTGTCGATTTCATGCAGAATCGATGATGTCGCCAGGTCGATGGTCCACTTGGCCAAGTTACTCTGAGGCCAAAGCGCTGTCATAATTGGGCGCACGTCAACACCATCGTAGACCGACGCCAGCACGCACACATCCCAAAGATGACCGCGACCACATACACGCTGCAATAGTGCGCGGTCGCCATGTGCACAGAGTCGCAATAGCACATCCAGCACATCGGCGCCAGTACCATCGGTGAGGGGCGCCGCGTCTAATACACGTGACGCAAGGGTGAATAGGAGCCACGACAACACATGCTCTGTGTGCGGATGAGAATGAAAGAAGCGAGCAAGTTCAGACGGATCCGTCGGGAGCACACGTATGATGGCGGCACAAGCCGCCTCACTGTCTGCGGCGGTAGGGCCACCAACATCCACCGACGACATGTATGTGGCACAGGAGCCGTCGAAAAGAGCCGAGGTGCAGGACGTGCCAAGGAAATGTAGGCGGCAGGTGTCCTCCACCTAGACCACAGCGACAAGTATGACGACGTCGACAACGACGACGACGACGAACGTAATCGCCCAGCTCGGCCGACAGGCCAGGAAGCAGTGCCTCGCCGGTGAACAGCGATAGTCGCCCAGGCTTTTCGTTCCCAAATTACGCGAGTGGCGCTAGTACTTTGGACGACGGCGTGAACACGATCCGCACGCCCGAGACGACGCGCGAAAGTAGAGGACTACGTACGAAGAGGACCGCGACGTGCGCGGGTGTATACACGAGATCGTACAACACAGCGTGGCGTCGGGCGACATGGCCAAGGCGCCCGCGGAATTGGACGAGCTCTCGCTCATGAACAACGCTAGTGCACTGACGCCTGCGGCCCTCACAGCCGCGAAGAAGAAGAAACGGAGAGGTCCCAAGGCCATGGATGGCTTGCTCGATGACATGGCGCCATCGCTCGCAGCGACAGCGCAAGTGCAAGCAGACCTTCTTGCGACTGCCAGTGACCTGTACAGACGCATTGAAGCCGATCCACACGGCCTTCGCGATGATGAGGCGTACTGGAAATCGCTCCCTGCACATCTGCGCACATTCATCCGCAACGCACTTCCTTTGGGCCAGTTCGCGTCCGGGGGGACGACGGCTGCTACTGATCCTGCAGCGCCTGCCGACGTCATGCCACGTCATGCCTCAACGCAGGCCATGATTGCTGTTGCTCAGCAGCTTGCACAGGCTGCACATGCATCACAGGTGCCTGCATCGGATCTATATCGCCACAAGCAAAAATTCATGCAGCATGCATCACCACATGGACCGCAGGTTCCACACGTCCCAGGGATGACGCTTCCTGTGGGTGACGATGGCGACCTTGTATTTGTTGACGGGTTCGATGATGAAGAGACGGAGCTCGAGCCCTCGTACGCGAGTGACGAGGCTGTGGACGAAAAGCACAGTGTGTCGTCGGAGCACGAGAAAAAGAAGAAGAGCAAGAAGAAGAAGAAAAAGGCACCTGCTCAAGCCGTATCTTCGCCTCCGGCCGTTCCTGCAGGAGCACCGACGGCGGCACCTGCGCAGGTTCAAGCGCAACTGCAGGCTCAAGCCCAAACCCAAGCGCCGACACCAACGCCAGTCTCCGTCCCATCCATGGACCGGCGACTTGCTTCAACAACACCTCTGGCGCCAGTAGGAGCGACGACACCGACCATGGGTCCGAAGCGCAGCATGCCGACTGTGCCTGTGGCTGCGCCACACGCACCACTGCCGTCTTCGCGTGCTGCTGGCAAGCTGCCCATGATGTTCCACACGGCCACACGGACAGGAGCTGCCGCTCCTCCACCTCCTGCTCCTGCTCCTACTTCAGCGCCGCCGCCACCTCATTCAGCGATGCAAAGGCGTACAAAGAGCTCGTTGAATGTCAACGGCGAGCACGCGCCCATGTTCCCAATGCATATGGCGGGTGCGGCGCCGCCGCCCAGTGGAAGTGCGCTCACCATCGGCAGCGCCGAAGAGCGAGACAAGATCCATGAGTTTTGGCTTTCTCTATCGCGACAGGAGCGACGCGCGCTTGTCGAGGCGGACGAACAGAATGTTCTGCGCAGACTGAAAGAATACCAACGACATGCATGCACATGTGCGATATGCGTGCGGAAACGCATGACGATCGATGCAAAGATCTGCGAGTTGTATGGCTTGTACTATGATGCAGTCGAAACGCATGCGACAAGAAAGACAGGTCCAGTCGACCGAACTTTTGCCGCTGCTGCCGCGGCCGTGGCGGCCGCGGCAGGCGACGGCGGGCCGGAGCTACAGAGCCCAGGGCCTTTCCCAGGAAGTGTGGCGCTTGACAGCCACGGAGGCGTCATAGGGGCCAATTTGATCCTTGCCCGATATTCCCTTCGTACACGGCGACGGAAACTAGGGACGTATCCAGAGACGCCGAATAGCGAGCGGCGCCTCATCCCAGACATTGGTGCGGAGACAGACGACATGTACTACGATGAACTGGACGACGAGGAGTATGAGGACGATGTGCTTGAAGACGAGTATGAAGACGACTTTGATGATGAGATCGAGCGGCACGATCGTCGGCTGCATCCCGGAGGCCAATGCTTTAGTCCTGATTGCTACTGCATCAACTCGACCTTGACAGTCAAAGGCATTCTCTCTGTGGCCGATGACCTGTCTAGTAATGAAGTGCAAAAACTCGTGCTGATGATGGAACAGCTGATCGAGCGCAGCGCCGCTCTCGAGTCGCCAGAAGATGCCGTGGATGACGACTCTGTTCACAGCGAGCTGGAACTTTCGCCTGACGAGCAGCGTGAGCAGGGCTGGCGCATGTTCCAGATCTTCGCCGCCCGGACTCTGGAGCAGCGTGTGCTCAAAGCCTACCGAGAGTGTGTAGCGCATGAGCGGCAGCTCGAGCTGCTGCGTGAGCTCGAAGAGGAAGAATCGAATGAAAAGGCGCGGGAGGCTAAACGAGCCAAGGAGAACCAGCGCAAGAAAGACAGGAAGAAGCAGATGCGCCAGCAGAAGGAGGAGGAGCGTCTGCGGAAAGAACAGGAAAAAGCGGCCGAAGAGGCGGCTGCTCGTGAGGCAGATCGAAAGCGCCAAGAAGAGCTGCAACGCAAGCGTGAGGCCGAGCGCAAAGAGGCCGAGAAGAAGGAGGCGGCGCGCAAGGAAGCGGCTCGCAAAGAGGCGGCTCGCAAGGAGGCCGAGCGTAAGGAGGCCGAGCGCAAAGAGGCCGAGCGCAAAGAGGCCGAGCGCAAAGAGATGGAGCGCAGAGAAGCTGCAAAGCGAGAAGAGCGCCGCCGACAGGCCGAGCGCAAAGCAGAGGAACGCCGGCTTGCGGATGAGCACAAGGCGGACGAGCGTCGACGCCGGAATCAGGAGCGGCGCCAGCGCTTGAAAAAGAGCGAGAGCGACTTGCGGTCACTGGCCCAAGCTCATGCCCAAGCACCGGCTACGAAGCAGCCGCACTCTCTCTTTTCCCCATCGCCGTCATCAACGACAACCCCCGCCTCTGCACCCACACATATTCCCGCTCGCAAGTCTGCACCGTTCCCTGCGCAAGTACCTGCATCGTTGCCTGGCACAGTTGACCATGCCCTGTTTGCATCTGAACCATTTGCCCCGCTGACCTTTGGCTCCGTCACGACGGAACGCGATGCTTGGGATCACCAACGGCTGCCTTCGCTCGGGCGCCATGCATTCGAGTCCTTGCCAAGAGCAGCCACAACACATGGCCCATCAGGCATATCACACACAGCGCAACCGGCCAACATGTCGTCGCATGGTGCTCCTGACTTTGCACCGCCGCCAACGACCTCTGCAGCGCCAGCGACGCCAGCGTCTTTCTTTGATTACATGCCATCGACGACGCATGCACTTAGTCACCTGTCCTTGCATCCTACATCGACGCCCACACGGCGCCGTGGCGCCGGCGTCGGCAGTGGTGCAACGCATGACTTTGACCTGGGACTCAATGCTCTAATGCCACATGCGCGAGAAGCGCCATCAACAGGGGCGTCTACGGCCGCGTCTGCCTTGCCCTCGACACCTTCACGCCCCGTGGTGGCTCCCATTGGTCCGATTGAGCGGCCGCGGCGGTCCTTGACCACTGGGAATGATGTGGTAGCGGAAGGAGGCGTCCTAGGTAGTGCAGCTCTCGGCGATGACGAGCCTATAGAGCCGCGTGGACGTCGCACTGCTGCGAATGGCCCGCCTCTTGGCACAAGTCCGTTTGGACAGCCGCCACTCACCACGCCTGGTTTTTATGGGTCGCCGTGGTCGGCACCAGGCTATCATTTGGGCCTGGGTGGTCTGAGCATCTCGAGTCCGCCAACATCGCATGCGTCTTCTGCTGCTGCTGCTGCCACCGCCGCAGCGGCAGCGGCGGCGACGCCTGGCTCAAACATGGCACCGGCCTCGTCGATGGCGTCTGTCCCACCTGCCCCTACAACTTCGCACCTAGGCCCTATACCAAGTTTGCCAAGTCTATCGACGCCGTCTGCATCAATGGCGCATGCCTTTGAGCCGCATGGTTTCCAGCCTGCATGGGGCTCGTCATGGGACCGTGCGCGACATGCGTTCGAGCAGCAGCCTATCGACGGCTTCAGCCCCGCAGACACGTTATCAGATCTGGCGGGAGTCGCTCATGCGTCTCCCTTTGTCTCAGGTGCACGCTCACGCAATACTATGGGCAGTGGCACTAGTACCAGTGCCAAGTTTCTTCCGCATGCTGCTGGCGATTCAGTGCATGCTTTTGCGGGACGTTCATAGTGTTCGTAGTCTGAGTTGGTTGCCTTGAAGATACCTCGCTCATCATTTGGTTTACTCCACCTGACGAAAAATGCGTCCAATTTTCCCATAACTCTGCGGTCACTCGAATGCCTGTCCTGATGGGTAGTGGGCGTAGACCAACCAAGACCGCATGTGAGCGGGGGTCGGACACACAAGTCGTGACTACGTCTCACACACAGTGCCGGCAGTGCAAGATGAGTGTACAATGCGAACCAGCTTCCCTTTCCTATAAAAAAAGTGTCAAGATGCATTCGATTGGTTTGTGGGACAGTTGCCAGCGCAACTGCTATGACACACGCGAGTGCAGAGATCTCACTGTCGCATCTACCCTGCTACAACAATTGTATTAACACTCGCGCTCCTCTGGTGGCTCAAACCACCGAAAAGCAAGCCGCTTCACGTCATTACAGTCCCACACCGGCTTACCAAGCTTTTCGTTTACTTGGTTGTGTACCTCACACAGCCAGCGACGCAGGCCTGGGCCGCTCTGGACAGCACGCTCACGCGCATGTTCACTGGCTATGTCGCTTGTCGCATACGCACGACCCAGATCTTCTGCACACACCGAACATGGGTATACATGTGGCAAAGCATCTAGCAGAGCACGCATCGACCTGCGCTGTATGTCACTAGGCTCGTTTGGATAGTACGCCGCAGCTGAATGCAGAAACGTCCATGTAGCACGGCCCAGCTCTTCGACATCAGGGGGGCAGTCATCTTGCGGTGGAACAGGGGCTGACGAAGTATTTGTCGATGACCTCGATGCTGCGCGGAGCGCCGAGCCAAATGCTAGCTTTGAACTGCACGCGCGGCATGGCTTCCCATCGGGTCCCAGAACGACAGGCGGCTTTCGTGCAGGCGGCACTGGTGTGGTATCAGGATCTGAATCAGGTCGTTCCTCTGCTTCCACGTGTTGATTGCGACGACGCGCAAAGAATGATGACGGCGACGACGAAGCAGAAAAGTCAGCATCTACAGCCTCCTTGCCTTCAGGTGCAGCAGCTGGCACACCGCCCCATTCAGGCATGCCCTGCGGCCGTGCGACGCGTTTGGGCTCCCAATCTTCGAGCTCATCTGCGCGACTCTCCAGTTTCTGCTGTTAGTGAACGCTAGTGCCTCCCTGCTTGAAAGTAACGTACAAAGTATTCTTCACGAATATCAATTGGTTTCCGATCTCGTTGAAGATCAAGCTTCTCTTCCTGCGACATGACGCGAATTTTGTGATCATGCTGGATGTACCGAGCCTGCGTGATCTGTGCAAGAAAAAACGTGCCGATGACCATCGACGTAACGAACGGCACGCCAAACATGAGTGTGGGACTCTTGTTCACATACGCATTTACGCGCCTATACCATTGAGTCCACACTTCCCGCATAGATTCAAAGTTCACAACGACACGCAATGAATTCTGGACGTGCTGCTAGGCTACTTGATTTCGAGGATTCGTCAGCACAATGGCGTGCGTATGTTTGTGGAGAGAGGCGCAGGACGAGGCTTATGTTTAATCAGCACACCGCCCAGCCATGCGATGCCACAGCACAGCAAGTGCCTCGACGACGGCAAGGTATTTTCTACCTTACCCCACACTCCTTGTGTCTCTACAGCTGTCATTAACATACATTCTATGGAGGGCGGCGGCTGAAAAACAGTACATACGGGGACGATGTCTGAATCTGTGCATCACTCGGCGTAATGCGGCTGTCGTCGCAATAGTACCAAATGCCTTGTGTGCGTACAGAAGCCGTATAGTGCCCCGAGTGCAGCGTGCCAAAGTGGTGCGTCACGGCAAACAAATCATACAAGTATGGTGGACGCTGACTCTCGCTGATGGGAATGCCACGCACAGATGTACCTGGAGGAAGTGGCGGCGGCATGAAGTTTGACAAATCCAGTGCGTCAGTGGCGAATACAACGGGCGTTTCGATTTTGTTGGAGGCAGGTCCACGGAACGTGAAGCGTTTGAGATGGATGATCAGGACAGGCGGAAGACGAGCGAGGCTCAATCGCTTCGTCGAGCGGCGAGGCTTTTTGCATTTTGGGCAGTGCCATGCGTTACCCTTTTCAAGGACTTCTTCGCGCACAAACGCATCCATGCATTGGTACAGCGATGCGCGCGAGACGCCACGGCCTGTCGGCACCGGCAGCGAGAGGGACATAAATGCATTGTAGGTAATAGATGTATGCCCACATGTTAGGCACGTGAGCTGGTTCCGGAGCTGACCCTGGAAGGTGTCGACGACGATGCTGTCATTGCGCCGCCGATACAGGCTCCATTCTGCGACGCTAGCAAGCTGCTGAGGAAGCCGACTCAGCTCTGCCTGCTGTGCCTCACCGAGCTCAAGAGCCGGCGGTCGCTGCACCACGAGATTCAGGTCCTCATGCAGCCCATCTAGCAGGAACATGAGGAATTCTTGGCTGTCCTGTTGCTCATTTCCTCGGAATGCAGGCGCAAACTGTCCGATCGCCTCACGGAACGCCGTCGGTGCCACTGACACAGACTGCTCAGACCACAGCGCACGCAGAAGCGAGGCAAATGCATTGGCTAAAGCGCCCCTCGTACCGAGGGGATTCTGTGTATTGATAGCGCGCTTGTACGTGCCGTCAAGCAGGTATTGTGCAAGGAGAACCGATGCGCTCAAACATTGAATAGTCGCATTCATGTAGCATGTCTGTCCAAAGTTCCGGAGTCCGGTGAGGCCAATGCGGATGTCGCGCGGCTTTGGAAAGCTCGGCGCGGCCATGACATCTCTAACAGGCCCGGCAATGAGAGAGGCTGGCATGGGCGCTGGCATCGCGGGCGCTGGCGGCATCGGTGCGACAGAAGACAGGGAGGAAGAGAAAGCGCCTACTTTTGGGTACTCGAAGCGTGCATTGAGCTGAGAGCTTGATGGTGATAGAGATGGGATAGAAGAAGAAGGGGACGACGACAACGAAGACGACGACGACGACGAGAGCGTCGGCGCCATGGGCTGGTGTTGCTGATACGTGCGTGGCGGCATGCTGGGCGGGGTAAGTCGGGAGGTCCGCGCGTGCGTCGCAGGTGCTGAGCGTCTTGGGTGTGACAACAGCGGAGCATTCGCACCTGTCGCAAAGGACGAGGAAGAAGACGACGATGGTCGCATGCCATTAAGAGAGATAATTCCACATTCGCCGACCTGGCGGAACCATGAGTCAAAGCCGCCCCGTAGAAGGCACGGGGAGTATAGAACATCAGACTCGATGGCCTGAATGACCGTCTCGAGCCGCTCCTGCTCAGGCGTGGCGTTGCCCTGTGAGCCGAAAGAGCGTGTCTTTTGATCGTACAATACAAGCATGTCGTACTCGGCACGGCGCGCGAAGAAAGCAGCTTCATTCGGCGGCAGGGATGCTTGCAACTCAGCCGCAGATACGGGTGGCGCCAGAAGCAGCTTAGGATCAATGCACACTGTGTCTGCACCACGCAGGAAGCCTGTCTCGTGCTCTATACGAGGGCGCACATCGACTAGGAGAATAGACAGGCCGACGCGCTTCACGAGAAACTCTTGGCCCGAATCGTCGGTCGTCCGGTCAAAGCCCGGATACATGTACGTCCATAGCTGCTCCACAGAAAGACATTGGCCAATGGGTATCGTGGGTTTCGGTGGCGAGTCTTGCCGCAACATCGAGGACGATGAAGGCGCAGCAGTCGGCCTAAGTGAAGGCGTTCGTGCAAGAGCGGGGGCATCGGGCTGGAGGGGCAGGCCCCCCGTACGTGGTCGTGGAGGCGAGGACGCGACAGAGAGACGAGCATGTGCGGGCGATGTCGACGCCGACGCTGGCATCGCTGAGGAGGAGGCTGAAGGCGTAGGAAGTCGTGGAGCCCGTCGGTATGGAGGGGGATCGGGGGGCGAAGACGATGCAGAGTAGGGTGGCGGAGGCATTCCTTCGTCGGGTGCTGGTTCGTCCTCCAAGCCCTGGGTGGCGAGATCCAGTTCATACGACTCCTGGGCAGAGGAGAGGCTTTCTGCGCGCGCCTTGAGTTCCTTTTCGATCGCATTGGCGCGATTGACGATATCGGGAGTGCGGTTCATCAGTTCCTGGTATGCCAAGAAGATGGGGCCTCGTTGCTGCTTGACGCTAGCCCATTCGGTGTGCTTTGGGACAAACGATGCAACGCTGTTATGTTGTTAGCTTGGCACATGTGCCAACATACAGGCAAACGCACCTAGCTGTCGTCAAATAGTGCACAAAGGCCATTTCAAGTTGGCCCTGTGCATCAGCCATCTGGGCCTTTTCGAGGAGCGTCGACGCGGCGCCGATGTAGCTCTTGACGGAGAACGATGGATCCAGAGTCAAGTGCACCTGCTTCCGCAGATTCACTGGGTGCGATGGCGGCAGACTCGTTTCCATGTTGCGAGCCGCCGCTCCGCCGCAACCGAACATCGTTCGTAGTCAGTCAGCCCCAGTCGTGTGGTCTAAACTTGCAGCAGTCTTTCACAAAATCCACCCCCCACGAACACTGAGAGCGACCGCCGACCTGGCCGCTGCGTGCGCTTCGAGGCGCCAAGCACGCCCCTGGGGAAGGGGAAGGGGGGTGGGGGTGGACGCGAGATCACGTGACATGTCCCTGGTCCACCGCCGTTCGTGCATGTGAACGAGGCTAGCTGATCAGGCAGCGAGGCGTGCGCGGCCGTCGACGTGGTGGACCGTGATCGTAGTGTGTTCCCCGACAACGCAGGCCGCGCGGCAACACTACACGAGAGCATGGTGCGCCTTCGAAGAACCACGCGTTCTACGTCTGTAACTGCTGCAACAGAGGAGGATGCTCCACGCCGCTCCACAAGGCCGCGTCGTCCGAGAGCCAAGACGCCAGTGTCTGACGCGTCTGGCGACGACTCAGATCCCACGAGTCATGCCGTCGAAGAGAGGCGGCCGCTACTACGTACGCGCAAATCGGCACGTGTCTCTTCGACACGCAATGTGCCCACGGCGCAGGATGCCACGGACGAGCTACAGGACCCACTCGACGATGCTCAAGGAGCTGCAGAGGCAGAGAACGAAGACGAACGCAGTGTCGCAGAGGGTGCTGATGCAGACGAACACAGCGGCATGGAAGAAGACGATATGGTCGAGATTGAAGGGCAAGTATACCGGATAGAGAATGATGGATTGGTCTTGGACACAGATCCCGCTGGCGAGAAGAAAGTCGACAAGAACGGGCGCTTGCTAGGCGGGCGCACATATCGCATCGCTACGCTCTCGTCGCCGCAGCGCGACACGCCGGACCGCCTGTATATGTTATCGATTGACGTTGCACGTGGGCTTGGCTATCGAGATTCGGCATACTTTTTCCGCAAAAATCCGCTCTTCCACAAGATCTTTCTCACGCCCGAGGAAAAGGAGCAGCTTGTCAACGATGGCCGGCTCAACAGCACATTGCGTACACGAAATGTCACTATGGTGGCAGCACGCTCCGTCTTCCAGCTCATGGGCGCGCGTGTCGTGGAGCGCGGGCGTTTGGTCACGGACGATTACTACGAGGCACAGGCACGTGCGAGTGGGAAAAGAGAAGGCGCACCGGTATCGCAGCCATCGATGCAGGATATTCTGCGGGCAGAGCGGCGCAGAGAAAGCGATCGTGAGCGCGAGCGTGGGCGCAGGCGCCCTGATGCCTCCACGCACACCACTGTCGATCCTCAAGGCGAGGTCGTCACGACGACATTTGGCGATGCTGGACATGCGCCATTTGATCGTCATGGCCACACTGCACAGCGGCGGCAGTTCTTGTTGCGTGCCCAAATCACGGAGGAAAACTGGCTCGCTGAGTACGCGCGCAGTGTGCGGGCAGCGAACGCCGAGCTCCTTGCCTCTCGTCGTTCGCGATTGGTAGCATTCCCTCGGCACCAGCAAGAGGCTCGTTCGGCGTCACTGCTGGCCACTTCGGCTGTGGCAGCGGCGGAGACAGCAATAGCGACGACATCGTCGTCGTCGACCACAGCCACTGAGGTACGGCACGCCATCGACAGCGAGCACCTCGTCTGCGACACACGTCCACCTTGGGAACGCGAGCTAACCCCCATGGTCGATGCAAGAGCGCGTGCTCATGCGCGGCGCGAGCGCGAGCCCCCACTGGGTCTGTACGATCCACACACACACAGCGCATTGCTTCCCACTGAGACACAGCCTCAGGCGGCGTCGTTCGCAAAGGTTGACGACATACCCCGTGGTGTACCGCCAGCCGCGCGTCTCGCTGGCGTATATACGACAGAGACATGCCTTATGGCGCCGGTGTGAAGGCAGCGGCATGCTGCTTTGCTGCACGGTGCACTCGATACCAGTGGCCCAATTGGGCATCCGTAGGCACACGATCCTCGCCAAGCCATGCTGCGAGCCAAGCACGCCATGCCGCCGTGCTAGCAGCGGGTGGAAGTAGTTCATCATGTGCCGAGCACCACAGACACAGTGTCTCGTGTAATGGCACAATGTCCAAGGCGCGCATCCACGCGGCTACGAGGAACAACTCCTCACACAGGTCTGGGCACGACGCTAACTGCATCGGTGCTTCAAGCAGCGTGATCAGCAATTCACAGTACTGATGAAACACGCGCGCATCATAGCAAATGTACGGAGACGACAGTGTCTCGGACAAAGTCATGGGCACATCTTCATTGTGTGGCGCTTGCTCGGGTCGTGAAGATGACGCACTCGAGAACGACGCGCCTCGCCATAACGCACGCACACGTTGGTCAATCCAGCGTTCCCAGCGCCTGAGCTGCAGCTCACTTCGCACAATCCATGCACGCTTGCCCGGTGCTTCAAGAGGGTTCTTGCAAGCATGCAGTTCAGGGTGTTGGGTAAGAAGAATGCGCCGAAAATAGGCGCGCGCAGCTGGCGCCCACATCGAATGGGCGCGCGTAAGTGCACTTCGCGCTTCGGCGGTTGCCGCACGCAGCATAAGATCAACAGATGCGACATCAGGGCGCACATGCAACGTAGGCCCAAGTGCTTGCCAGACGAGCATAAGTGTCTCAAAGGCCCGCGCTCGGTACAAGCCGGCAAGCAGAGTGTTGGCCAGGTATGTTGTCGGACGAAGTCGAACAACATGCGCATTCGAATAAACTTGCTTGGCTTCTTGTGGCCCCGATGCGTTGTTGGACGAGCCGTCGTCATGCTGAATGGACCGTGTCTGTGCGATTTCGCGCCACGCATGGCGCGCTGATCGCGCTGGCCGCGACTCTTTCTTCTGTTGCATTTGTACCCGCAGGTTCACATGAGGTAGGCTGCTAAGGGTGGGCACTTGCATGAGCATCGGGCCACGCTGCCGCGTGAGTCGCACACCTTCGTGACACCACTGCATGACAACCTCCAGTGCACGAGCTGGATGTCCCGCATCCATGTATAGTCGACAGAGCGTCATGAGTGCCCACATATCGGGAGCAATGCCTCGGCAAATCATGGCGTCCCAGACGGCCCAAGCGCGCGCTAGGTCACCGCGTTCCATGAACCCTTCCATCAGCGCCGTGTGAGCTGCCACAGATGACTCCAGACGCGCCTGGATGTCTGGCGGCACACGCCATGCGACATTGTGCAGCTCCTTTTCCGATGCGACTGTTGCTCTCCCCTCATACAGCCGTAAGAGCGCCGACACACGCTGCGCAGGAATGCGTGCATCGCCTGCTGCTGCGCGCAGCATTAGGATCCAATCTGGAACTTTGGCCCCAGGCAGTTTTGCATTCGCGATACTCGAGCCGCTTATGGCATCGAAAAGTGCCCATGCATCGTGCAAGTCTGTTTGAGATGACGACATGGCAAGTGCACGAAGAAACGACGTCGTCGTGCGGCTATCTTGTTCCGTGTCAATACCGCGCAGCGATTCTGTAGCAGCGGGAAGCTCGGCATGGCGCCCAGCGCCACTCCCGAGTTCCTTGTACCACATACGCACATGTTCTGCATCATTGTGCGCTGCCGCCACACGGATCGCCAGATGCAAAAAGGGCGCGCGGTGTGCGTGTGAGCACGTCGCAAGCCAGTGTCGGACGAGCGCAACAGGGAGTTTGCTCGCCGTGAAACGCGACGACGCGCTCTTCTCACATACATACGCCTCCATGGCGTGGGCTGCTCCCGGCACACGCTCGTGCGCCGCACACCACAACTGCTCCATGGCGTCGCATACTCTCGGATCAGGCATACCATCAAGGAAAGCTGTCCATGCAGACACCAGGAGCGCTTGGGAGTACATGTATCGCTGCTTTTCACGCTTCGTGAGCCAACGCTGGACCGTATCGAGGATACAGGCCGTGAGGGGCCGTGCAATATGCCATGCCCGATGTCGGCGGATACATGTAGACAGCAACAAGAGGCACAAGCGATGGGCCTCGCTGACACTGTAGCCTGATAGATGCAGCTGCACGAGACGCACGGCACTAGCGGCGTCTGATACGCTGGATATGCGATGCAATGCGCGCTGCAGCACGAATGGCGGGATGCATCCGGGTCCAAGTGATTCGAGTATGACAGCGCATTCTCGCCAGGTACGTCGCGTACATGCATTGTACCACTGAATGAAGCGCTCCATGGGAATGCCACGAGCATCAAGAGTCGCCTGCACGTTCGATTGGGTCTCGAAACTATCCACAAGAGGCAAGTCTTGCAGCGTCGCAGCTCTATGATGATGTGCATAACGCCAGCGTCCAAGGCCCATGCAATAATCCATGAGCGATCGCACGCTGAGCCATGTTAGTGGCACGTCCCTGGGGATCTGCGAGGTCGGCTTCTTTTCTGCTACTTCAGCCGCACGCATCTGGATGGGCACAGTGCCGCGCGTCACTGCACCTGCCGCCCATGTCGGTCGCACACGCACAGCCCATACTGCTGATACACGCATGTATCGTGCGTGTGCTAGGGTATCTCGATCAACAGACAACCGGAAACCACACGGTATGCGTCGCCGACGCGACCGCCATCCAACAAGAGCACCAAATACGTGTAGGCTTAGGCTTCGTGGGTCGATGAGGAAAGGCGTAGTGATTTTTGCCGTCCTTTCTAAAGCAAGGATCCTTCCCTCGTCCCTGGCCACCTGACGCAATAAGTCGAATCCACTTCACGCACTGGCCTGCACGCGAGCCAGAGGCCGCCGCACCAGCGCGTTGCAATGCACTCACTTATTTCCCCTCGTCGCGTACGCACTCCAAATGCCCCCCTCCCTCCGCCTCATGGGAGGTCTGGTCACGTGATGTATCGCCGCTTTTTTTCGTACGCTGTCCGTCCTAAGCCTAGCGAAGGCAAGGTAGCGATTCGAGTCACAGCATACGACCATGACAGACGCTGTGGACAAGCTCGCTGACGACGTTCAGGAGCTCAAACTTGGTGCGTTGTGCTTTTTGATATGGCTAATGCGAATCCAGATTTGTCGACGCTCTCTCCTCTGAGCCCGGAGGTCATCCAAAACCAGGCTACGATCAATATCGGTACGTTGCGTCTTGCTTCCCCACCCCCCCCCTGCCCGTCTGATTATGCGCGTGTGGGTGTCTTTATTGTCCCGCACGCGCATCACCCTGGCGTGACTCACATACTCACACTTTTTTTCTTGCATAGGTACCATTGGACATGTCGCCCACGGAAAATCCACCGTCGTTAAGGCAATTTCTGGCGTGCAGACTGTCCGATTCAAGAACGAGCTGGTTCGCAATATCACCATCAAGCTCGGTTATGCCAATGCGAAGATTTACCGATGCGAAAATGAAAAGTGCCCAAGGCCCCAATGTTATCGCAGCTACCCATCGAGCAAAGAGCCCAACCCGCCATGCCCGGTCCCTGGTTGCACAGGAAAGATGAATCTATTGCGTCATGTCTCGTTCGTTGACTGTCCTGGACACGATATTCTTATGGCTACCATGTTGAACGGTGCTGCCGTCATGGATGCGGCTTTGCTCCTGATTGCGGGCAATGAGCCATGCCCGCAGCCACAGACCTCGGAGCATCTGGCTGCAGTGGAAATTATGAAGCTCCAGCACATCATCATCCTGCAGAACAAGGTCGACCTTATCCGCGAGCAGGCGGCTGAGGAGCACTGGAAGAGCATCGTCAGCTTCGTGAAAGGGACAGTCGCTGACGGTGCACCGATTGTGCCGATCTCAGCCCAGCTCCAGTACAACATTGATGCCGTCAACGAGTACATTGTGAAGCGTGTGCCTGTGCCGATTCGCGACTTTTCTGCGACGCCGCGACTTATTGTGATCCGTTCCTTCGATGTGAACAAGCCAGGCGCTGAAATTGACGAGCTCAAAGGCGGTGTCGCCGGTGGCTCCATTCTGTCTGGTGTACTGCGTCTTGGTCAAGAGATTGAAGTTCGCCCAGGTATTGTGACAAAAGATGCAGAAGGCAAGATTCACTGCTATCCAATCTACTCCCGAATCGTGTCGCTACTTGCCGAACAAAATGTGCTCAAGTTCGCTGTCCCCGGTGGTCTTATTGGTGTCGGTACGAAGATCGATCCAACGCTGTGCCGTGCCGACCGTCTCGTGGGTCAGGTTTTGGGCGAAGTCGGCAAACTCCCTGCTATCTACACAGAGTTGGAAATCAACTACTTCTTGCTCCGTCGCCTGCTGGGTGTCAAGTCAGACGATAAGAAGCAGACAAAGGTCCAGAAACTCACGCGCAACGAAGTACTCATGGTGAACATTGGTTCTACATCGACTGGCGGACGTGTTATGAGTGTCAAGGCTGACTTGGCCAAGGTCTTCTTAACCTCGCCGGCCTGCACAGAAGTCGGTGAAAAGATCGCTCTGTCTCGTCGTATTGACAAGCACTGGCGTCTTGTCGGTTGGGGCAGTGTTCGCCGTGGTACTCAGCTCGAGGTCGAGGGCACATCGCACTAAGCTATCTTGGTGCGCATGCCATGTTGCTCACTTCACACGCCCTATCGAACGGAACGTGATAGGGTATGTGAAAACATGATTCAAAAAAAAATATTCGATTGAAAATGAAAATTTGGGAGATCCAAAGTAATTGTGGCTAAATTTTCCTTGCCACTGTTCTTGTCTCTTTCATGCGTCACTTTCATAGCCGCGCTCTGTACTATCACAGATCTATAGGACCCGATCGGTGCCCGATGCACATTGCAATCCCCCTCCCATCCATCTCCCCACGCTCGAATATCTGTTGTGGGCGCACATCGGTGTTGGTGCACTGGGTTCACGACATTCTAGGTAGAATAACTGCGTCTGTGCCAAGGGGTAATAAGTATGTCCATGCCAAGATGGGCCTCGTGGACACCGCACACAGGTACGTGCCCCCGCCCGCAAGTGAATTCAACGCACTGACTCACGCGTTCACAGACACGGCCGCAGGCACAGACGTCACTGATACTGGGAGCGGCATCGCATCCTGGTTTCGAAGTGGTCTATCTGCATACGTACCACTTCGGAGTGTTGAGCGCACGAATGAAGAAGAAGCATACATCAGCTTGAGTCACTGGGACCGGTACGTGAATCAGTACGATCGCTTACATCCTACATTTTTAGCTTTCTTGGATTCATCGCATGCTTGGTCGGCAGTGCTCTCTGTTTCTTATTCTCTTTCTTGTTTGTACAGCCACCCATCCTTCTGGCACGACCCCACAAATTCGCGCTTGCCTTTACGTTGGGGAGTCTTCTCTTTATGATAGGGTACGTGATGCGACGTTTGCCCCACGTCGAAGAAAGATCGAGCCTAACCACCACATGCCTCACACAGATTCGCTGTCTTGACGGGTCCAGTTGCGCACATACAACACCTGATGAGCCCAGAGCGACGGCCGTTTTCAGTAGCGTACGTGGAAAATGGCTGGCCGTGCATACTTACACACGAACACATCTGCAGCTACATGACGTCCATGGCGCTCACGCTCTACTTCGCACTGGGTGCTCAAAAGCGATTGCCGACGGTGCTATTTGCGATCATGCAGATCGGATGCCTACTCACATATCTCGCCAATTACTTCCCTGGAGGCGTTACGACGCTGCGATACGCAGGCACACTCATCGCAAGAGGAAGCACGAGCATACTACCTATATAGATGTGAGAGGGACAGCCGAAGGGGCAGCGGCACGTGTAGGACCATAGAAGAGATGGAGAAAGAAAGGGAGACCCAAAACAACCTCACATTGAAACTTCCCCATATCATCAAGAGTCAATCAAACTCCTACTTAGTGGTGAGCTTCGACCTTGATGTCTGCCTGGAGTTCCCTCAGGTATTCGTTGACGTCCTGCTGCTCTGACACAGCCTCCTGCGAAGCCGCCGGCTTAGGCGCCAAGTCTGGTTCAGACGACGTGAACGACTCGAGCTGCGAGGCAATCTCGGACGATGAGGGCATCGAAGGGGCCTGTGGCGATGGCGGCGAAGAGAATTCACGCACGTGTCCCTTGTGAGCGTCTGGCGACTTTTCTGGCGCCTTGTACGCCTTGAGCTCACGCAGGTATGCTTCTTGGAGAATGTCCTTGCGAGCCACAGCCGAGGAAGACAGTGCACGGAAGCCGGCCGCGCGCGCCTACTGCATTAGCTCCATCACAATCTGCGTACGCATTCCGCGCGAGATACGCACCGACATCATCGAGCGTTGTGCCACAGCAAACATGATGTATAGATCGACAACGGATCAGCGACGAAAAAGTCACCTGGGCGCTTTACCCTCAGCACTTCCGTAGCGACGCTCGCTGCTGACGGCCATTTCGGCCGGGCATGCCCGGAGCGCCAGCGCACCCGACAATCACCAGCACGTGACCACATGGCCCGCGCGCACGAGTGTTACCACGCATGCTGACGAATAGGGTGTGCCAAGAGGTCGGAGGTCGGGGTTACCGACGCCTATAAGCGACGCTGCGGGTGGGTATAGCTGTTCGTCCGTGTTCACACGAACTCAACAGACGAATATGCAATCGCTCCGTCTCGCTACGCCTACACTTCGCTCAGCTACGCGCGCCTTGTCGATGCGCATGTACTCCACTGGCTCGGACGCGCCTGCTGGCTCGATCGCTAGGAGCAAGGGCTGGAACACTCGTGAGAAGGTACGCGCACTCGGACTGCCGCCGGCGATGCCGGTTGGAACGATGTCTAACGAGGCAGGCTCAGGAGGACCAATACATTATCCAGCACGAGAAGGAGAAGCTTGAGAAGCGTACGTGTGGGTGCGAGTGCGAGTGTAGACGCACTAACCTTGGGCAGTCCGTGAGTCGATGCACAAGCAGCAGAAGCTTGTCGACGACGTATGTATACCCCGCGTATAAGGCGCGCATGAAACCCTTGACTAACATACATGCTCAGCTCTCGAAGCAAGAGAAGTCTGAATCGAAGCCCTAAGTTCGCTAGATAGGACGTTTCTTTTTCTCACTCCGACTCGCACAAGTATCAATCGATGCTTCTATGTTATTGTTGATGATGGGAGGTGTGTGTGTGTATGTATAGCAGGCTATCTAAGCTGTGCATCCAACTGTCTGTCACGTACATCTTGCATGTCCACAACGTAGCCGTGCGCGAGTAGCCATCGTGCGTACTGCCGGATCACATGCACATCCTGGCACTCGACGTTTTCTGCGCCGCCTTCGCCCAGACGCGCGCACAAAAGTGTCTCGAGATTGCCCACGACAAAGAGCTGCCGCTGCGCACGAGTCAGAGCCACGTTCATGCGGCGTGCATCTGCAAGGAATCCCACATAGCCCCCGCGTACATTCGCCACATGTTCGAGACGTGCTGCTGTTTCGTCGGACGGCTCAGTCCGCGCTCGATACAGAGCCGCTGTGCCTTCGACAGATCCGCCGCTGGCCTTGACGGTGCTAAAGATCATCACTGGCTTTTCACGCCCTTCGAAGCCATCAACGGTATGCACCTCGATCGCAGCCAACTCGTGTGCCCGTGCGATGCTGACGCCAGCAAGAAAATCCATGGCGTCTTCACTGAGCCACGGGAAGCTAGCGGGCGGCGTTGCTGGGCTGGCCACGGCTGCGGCAGCTGCCGCAGCCGCGAGCATTTTTCGAAGCAAGCAGACTTGCGCTTCGTACGGCGTCACGATGCCAATCTCTGTCCCCGATAGCGACGGATTCCGCTCGAGCAAGTCACAGACCAGCTCCAGCACCATGTCGGCCTGAGGCTGGTTGTGTGGCGACACGCCACGGGCCAGCAGACCCGTGCTGAATGGTACAGGCGCATGCGTCAAGAGAGTCAGTGGCAGTGCCTCGCCATGAGCATTGCGTGCAGCAAACACACTGTTGTACGGCTGCCTAGCACTTGTTGAAGGCGCATCCTTCAGGGCACCGTCGTAAAAGTGCCGATTCGGAAAACTCGAGAGCGTAGGATGCATGCGGAATTGCTCAGATAGCATGATCGATGGGATCGGCCGCATGTCCTGCGCGGCGGCAGGAGAGGCCGCGGTCGCTGATATGGTGTTTCCAGCCGTCTTGCCGCGGCGGCCCACGATCATGCGGCGCATGAGCCGCTCAAACAAGCTCATCGAGAGTCCTGCGTGTCGCGCGTCAGCACTATGCAGCACAGGCGGCAGCTGTTTGTGATCACCAACGAGGCCCAGCTGTGCACAGCCTTTCATAAGCGGGATCAGAGCGATCGGCTCAGTGGCCATGGAGCTTTCGTCAAGAAACACGACGGGAAAGTCAATCGTAGCGAGCTGCGACGACCCAGCGGCTACGGCGGTCGTACAAACCACATCCGCATGGTGCAGTACATCTGCATACATGCGATTCCGCACGAGATGGCACTTGGCGGTCAGCTTCGTCACAGTTTGGCACACATGCCGGAGCTTGAGGCGCAGGCCCGCTGCAGAATCCTGCTTGGCGAGCGCGATCTGCTCTTGGAGCGCATCACGGTACTGCTGCTGCTCACGCAGGTTCTTCTCGGCTGCACAAAGCATGCGGTAGTTCGCATGCTGCTGAAACTGAGCGTCGAACGAGACAGGCTCCAGACTCGCACGCATCGCGGTCGATGAGCCAGCACGTACCACGCGTAGGCCCACTTTCACACACCCCTCAGCGAGGTTGTCGACAGCGACATTGGTGTGGGCCGCAAGAAGGATCGGATGTGGCACTTGGAAGTGCCTCTTCAGAAGCGACACGGTCTGGACGAGGGTGCGAGTCTTGCCGGTGCCCGGGGGGCCCTGCACGAGGCTTACGCGCTCCTTGAGCATCATCGCGACAGCTTGAAGCTGACTCGCGTTGAGTCCTAGGTCAGGGTCGCCGTCCATACGAATAGGATCATCTCTAGCGTACCGCTCGTACCAGCTGCGGATCCGCTGGTCGTTGGCAAAGAGTCCGTCCGCATTTTGATCGTATGTGTACATGGGACTGGGCCGCGAAGCGATGCCCGTCAGCACATCACGGAGCTCTGTGCCTGCTAGTGCATATTGTTTTTCGGGTGTCATTGCACGGACGACGTCCGCGGGCGAGTACAAAAGCGCGTCCAGCGCAGCTTCTGTCCGCTCATTCACCACATTACTTTCTCCGCGATCTATGCGCCAGCTGTCGAAAGCACTCAGGTCGATGCGCTCGTATGCCTCGCTGAACCGCACTCTCATCTGTGTGGGCGTCACATCCAGCACCTCAGCCGGAATCCGGACAGTGCGCGAGGACGACGACGACGACGATCGTGGCGCTGCTGCTGGTGTTGCTGCCGCCGCGATGCCTGTGAATCGCCTAGCTCGCTTAGGCAAATACCAGTCCGCTGGTGTGTCGGGTGCATCTGGCGCCACATCGATCACGGTGCCCGATTGGAACTTGTGTGGCGGCAGCCGTCGTGAACCTGGGTACTTGAACACAGCGAGACGCCGGCCAAAGTGCCGTTCTTTTTGCCAAAACGCCATGAGTCCATCGAGCGCTACGCCCTGCGCGATGAGCTCTTCGATCGGCTGGCCTCGCTGCTCGTCGACTTCTGACTCGTGGTGCTCCCGTTCATACGCAAGCACATGCCTCCAATGCTGCTGGTATGTCCGAGCAGCAAGTGTGAGTGATCGGCTGTCTAGCAAGGCACGCTCTCCTGGGTATAGATGTGGCTCATGGTGCTGACGTTGCCGTCCAGCGGCTCTCGCTGCTTGGTGCGCTGTGCGCAACAAGAGGGTCTGTGAGGGTTTCCGCCGCTTCGCCACCCATGTCTCGCTGTCCCATCGCTCACCAATCATGTGTGTGTAGACATGTCCTGGCAATGCAACACCTTGCTGAGATGGTGCAACGGTGCGCCAATCAAAGAGGTCTCGAACGCTTTGCTTCGGAGGCGGCGCGCAGGATGCCTTACTGGTGACGGGGGCATGTTTTTGCATGGTTAGTGGCTCGTGGCTCGTGCGAACGATTGGCATTTCTATGCCTCGGTCCGTCTCTATCATGTTGTCTGCACTCACTATGAGCGGTGCGGCCACATCGTTAGTAAGTCGGTCCAGCAGCATATCGTGCGGCGAGATCTCGCACGAGGACGCGTCATCTTCTGCCTTCTCAGCAAGCGTGTCAATCCATGCGTCTGGAAGCGGTGCAAACAACGCAGGCGTGTACGTGTCCTCGTTCACGGGAATCCACGCAGGGTCTAGTTCGTGCTCGATTTCACGCTCAAGGTCCAGCACGGGCCCAGAGTCAGACTCGTGCTCATGCTGCGAGACACGACTTTCCCAATCACGAAGAAGCGCGTCTATCGTCGAGGCTCGGATGCGACGCGGCGCATGGGACGTCATCGGTCCAGAGGATCCTGCCGCTCGCACAGGTACAGGCACAGGGACATGCCAGACTTGTGGCTGTCGATCGCCCCAGTCGACATCGCGCTGCTCAGCTTGGATCATCCGCCTGCTTTGAAAGTACCGGGTACATGCGCCACGCCGTGTGCTTCCTGCAAGGCGTGGCGCTACGCGCATATAGACGAAGACGGCGGTCGCAAGGGGCCCGGATCAACTGCTTGTCGTCGATCTGTCGATCACGCCAGCGCCACGCCACAGCACAGCAGCACAATCCACCACGCTTGATGACGGCGACGCGACGCGTCAGTACTTAGTCAGCATCACGATCGGCACCGCACGCGTCTCGTGAGCTGCGTGGAAATAGAAAGGTGGGGAAGGGTGGAGGGACTTTGTGTTCAGGCCGTATGTCATCAACTATATCATTAGTTCGCGAATGCCAGTAGTGTGCCGCGGTGAGGGAGAGTTGGTTTGGGTATCTTTGCCATTCGTTTGATGCCGACGGTCTTGTGTGCGCAGCGGACGCTTGCGTCTGCGCTCATTTTCGTCGTCACTGCTTGTCTGCGACTCTGAGTGCGCGGAGGTGTCTGACTCTCCATCTGCATCGCGGCGAATCAGCTCCTCGACAACATCTTCCCAAGCACCATTGTGCTCCTGCAGGAGGCGGCGCACTGTGCGTCGTGAATGTCCGGGCACACTCAGGCACACGAGACGCTCAGCTTCAGCATCCGGCTTGAACGCATCGCGTTCGTGACTCTCTGACATGCTGTCGGGGATACAAGGGTGTCCCTTGTGTGGACCTTGCAGAGAACGTAGCGAGCTGTAGTGCTCCCAGCTGTGATAGGCAAGATGCAATGGCCCCACACATTCAGGCTCGGCGATATGACTTTTCTTTTTGGCGGATGGGGTATCGATTGTGTCGCTTGTCAGAACATGCCTGCGGTGCCGCTCTCGACGCGCGCGTGATGAGCGCGCCGAGTACGAGTCGTCATCACATGCTACGACGTAGACAAATCCGGGCTGGACGATCCGGATTCGTTTCTGTTTCAGGTGCGCAAACGCCGATAGTTCCAAGTGACCACCGTAGGTCCCAGGCATTCGCATCTGACGCACATACTGTTCATAAGTACTGCCAGTCTCCACGAAGCCTGCATACAGGTCTGGATGCTGTTCCAGTTGGTCACACGTTTCTTGCCGAATTTGTGCGTGATATTTTGGATCTCCATACAGCTGATCAGACAAAGCACTTTCATTAGCATGCGTGTGTGCACATGCAAATTCCACGTACCGAAACAGACAATTGCCATCACCTCGTGTGTCGGCGGCGTAGAGTCCCATCTTGTGAAGCTGTGTGTTGAGATCCTGGTCATCTTGTTCAGGATCAGGCGCTGCGTGCGCGCGTCGTCGTGATACTCGACTTGCATTAGGTGGCGTTGTCGTGGACTTGCGTTGCGTACGCGCCATGCCGATGACGTGAACTTTTTTTTTATTTATTTACCGTGCGCGACCCACGTTAGGCTGGTAGGCGTGTCTTTCGCACGTTCGTGACCGAGAACCGAGCGGGCGTCGTTCGCTTACGCACCACTGAATCTCTTTCACCGTCACACACACACACACACACACACACACCCGACCTCTCGCAGGCGCTAGCTCTCACCCTCACAACCACAAGCGTCTTCCTGCACCCACACACAACGCTTTCGAATGATTCCCCACGTCTCAACTCACTCTCACCCTGCTTCTTCCAAGAGTGCTGCGAGAAGTCCACGTGACGACGTCACAGGTTCGAGGTGCAGTGCTTCTCCACACATGCACATGCCACGCGTGCGATTGGGTCACGACCAACGCGTCATCAACGTTGGTTGGTGTGTGTCGTCGATTCATCGAACCGAGTGCGTTTGGGACGTTGTTTGTGGGCTTGCGTGGCGTGAGTCTGTCCGTGTGGTGTAGAAAGCTCGAGGTGGATGCCTCTGTCATGTACGCACAAGATGACGAGCCAACTTGAGAGGTTGTATGCAATGGCACACAGTAGCACACATGTTCTGCATGGCCAATGGGATGCACCTGTGTCCGGCGCCTTGGGTGGCGTCAGCCTGTCTTGGCATGCGCACACCCTCGAGCTGCGTCGTGGTGCGCGCGTTGAGCATGTCTATTCCTTCAAGGAACATGTGCGCGATGCATGCACTACCTTTATGAATGATCAGCCAGCCTTGTGCATCGTGCTCGATCGCATGTTGTATGTGCACATGCCGCGTGTTGGCGAGGCTTTCACCGTACCATTAACATTTTGCACAGCACGTGTGTTTCCGCTGCAAAAAGGCATTCTTCTCGTGCGTGATCAGCGCGCGCACGATGGCGCCAGTGCTGGTCCACAGGCGTATTTCTTGCAAGGCGTGTTTGATCATCTATCGAGCTGGGCGCTCGTCGAGTCTATCCAGACGGATGCCGTCCACGGCACACTCCAGTCTTTTCCCGAGCTTGGTGAGCATATCGTACATGTAGATCCGCTAATGTCCATCATCGTCACTGCGCGCGCCGACGCCTTGCGTCTTTATACGTGCCGGACGTCGTCGGATCCCTTACGGCACACGTCGCCACCAGCGACGCAAGATCCAGAGCTCCTGCGTCCAAGAAAAGTCGCTCGAAGATCTAGTGCGCGCCGATCTCGTCGTTCGAGTCGACATGTGAGTGAGCCCATGTTGTCGCGGCGTGTCTCGGACCTGGGTACATCGTTCTCGATGCTTCCTGTACCGGAGCCGCGACCCCCGCCACCCACCAACCCAGCAGCAACAGCAACAGCAAAGACAGCCGCATCAGCGCCATCTCTTGCTGCGCCTGCCGCGGCTGCTTCAACAACATCAGCAGCGGCTACGATGGCACGCCGAGCAACGGGGCCACCAGCTTCGTCCATGTTCCTCGATGGAGCTGATGCATCACTTGCCTCTGTTGGTGATGTGAATCCCCTCTTTTCCGATTTCGCTCGTGGACATGCGTATGTTGCACTCCTAGACGACATCAGTGTGCCACACCTGCCACATGCAAATGCCAGCGTGATGGATGTGCATGCGTTTTCCATGGATTCTCTTCTCTACATGGTCATTCCTTCCTGCTCGCGCATATTTTGCCGACACATCATCGCTGGTCCACGCATCGCACCGCCCGTACATACACGCGCCGACGCTGTGCTGGCAGCGCGTGATGCATGTCTTGTCTCGATCGTGAGGCGCCATGATGCGATGGCACTTTTGCATGAAGATGGTCGCTTGGTCATCGCATGCGGACCGCCGGGAACGGCTGCGTGCGTAGAGTGGGGTCGGGGCATCGATGCAGTCCGGTGCCGGGGCGATTTGGAGGTGTGCGTGCAGGGCCAATGGACACCACGTCCCGTTTTCATGCGCCCAGCTTGTGAGCTGACCGCGCACATCCTCGAGTCGCTGTGCCTGTTCCTGCCGACACGTGCGTCCAGTGAGATTCTTGCGCGTTTCCTCGAGCGCCGTCTCCCCACATGGCAAGGTCTTGAACATGCGCTGTGTATGGAGCCGAACGACCGTGTCCATGAGGCGGATGAAATACTTGCGTGCCTCGGTCTTTCTCCGGCCGTACAGGAAGGTTCTTCCAAGGCCCGTTCAAGTGCAGCCGCCGCCGCTGGAGTCGGAGCGGGCGTGGGCGTGGGCGTGGGCACAGACGTCACTGCTGGCTGTGGTCATCCAGGCTCGACCACGACAAGCGTCTGTGCGTTTGATGCCTACGTCGCGATGGCACTTCACATGCTTGCGCAAGACTCGTTCCTTGACGTGCATCGTCGTCGTACGCATACACCGATACTCGTGCAGCTCCTGCTCCGCATCGTCGAGCGGCTTGGATGGACTCGCTGGTCCGATGCATGGAGACGTCTCGTGCCAGTCGCGTCACAGACGATTCGGCCGCCTGCTGGTCCTGCGCCGCCCGAGCACCTGTATGTGCTGCTGGAGCGTGCCACACGGGGGCACCCACCCTCCCTTACAGCGTACGCGGACGATCTTGCATCGTCGCTGCATCTTGAGCCCCTTTCCAACATTCGCACTTGCTGCACCATGGCGGCAGCTGTCCTGGACGTGTATGCCGTCCTGGCCGAGGCCACAAGCGCACAGCCCGTCGCCGATGCGATCTTGCAGCACAGACTTCGCACCTCGTGCCTGCCGCCAGGCATAGCCCTGCCCCTCGAAGAAGTTCTTCGCACATGCCAGCTGGATCCGCCGCGCGATGCGAGTGCAGACATGTACACACTCCTGCGGCGTGCGGATGCGAAAGCAGCGGCGTTCGGCGCTCCGCCAGCGACGGTGCCTGCATCGATGCTTACTACGCTAGCACCTGGACTCGATCCGCTCAGTGCGCAGATATTCCATGCCGATTTCCGACTCCTGGACGTCGCGCGCATGCTCATGACGACACACCCACACACTGCGCGCATGCCGGTCGATGTGGACGATGCTGCGGCTGCCGCCTCGTCGTTGCCGACGTCCGCCATGGCGACGGCCATGGCGAAAGCGCTCGCCGAACGGACCATGGCACAGTGTGTGGGCCGAGGTCTCTTCCGCTATGCGTCGCGCCCTCTGCGGACGACCGGCACTTGGCGCACGCCGCGCCTGTGCCTGACTCTGCGCACATTGCCTGATGGGAATCTCATTTCCGACACCCACGCAGCGAGTGAGCTCGACTGGCCCGAGTTCCACAACGGCGTTGCATCTGCCCTGGAGATAGGCACAGCGCACGTCGACTCCAGCTGGATCTTTGCGCATGCGAGCTCGTCTCGCGGTGGGCGTGCACGGCACGCCGGCTTCCTGCTGGGTCTTGGCTTGCATGGGCACTTGCGGCGCTTGGGCCGTGTGCATGCGTATCGGTATCTGGCACCGCGCCACACGCTCACGACGATCGGCCTGGTCTTGGGCTTGGCCGCGTCGTTCCTTGGCTCCGGCGACACAGCCGCAAGGCAGGTCATGGCCGTCCAAGTCGCTGCGTTCCTGCCGCCCGGCAGTGTGCCGCTTCACATGTCGACGATCACCCAAGCGACGGGTCTGCTGGGCATGGGCCTCGTATTTTGCGAGACGGACCACCGCTGGACCGCGGCACGCCTTGCGACTCAGCTCGATGCACAAGTCGACACGGCCGATGCGAATGAGGCGCATCTCGACCTGTATGCGCAATGTGCCGGCCTGGGCCTAGGTCTCGTGTACCTGGGCCGGGCCCGCCGCTCAGGCGGCATGACGAGCGCGTCAGATCACGCGTTGGTCTTGCGTCTGTGCCGTTCCGTGGCTGCATGTGATGATGTGCCGCCCCTTGCGGCAGCACGCACGGCAGCGGCGTCGTGCCTTGCGCTTGCGCTGATGTTCCTGCGCAGTGGACGTGTCGACATAGCCGATGCGCTCGCGCCGCCCACAGCTGCGACGCTCGCGCACATCCGCCCAGATCTCCTGCTGCTTCGTGCACTTGCACGCTCGCTGATCCTGGGCGACGCCGTGCCGGACGATGCATGGCTTCGTCAGACGTGTGTGTGGCAGGACCCGGCAGGCCTCGATACGCCGAGCACTCTCGCCTTCTTCCAGATCCGTGCAGGCGCGTGTCTTGCGCTGGGCCTGCAGTATGCGGGCACAGCCGATGAGCGCGCACGCGTGCTGCTGTTGCGTCAGCTCATGTTCGAAGCGCCGACGGATGCGTCGTTCGAGGCACGTGTGGTCCAAGCGGCCTGGTCCACGCTTCAGAATGTCGTGCATATCTCGCTCGCGTGTGTCATGGCAGGCACCGGTGACGTGCATGTGCTTCGTGTATTGCGCGCCGCACATGGGTGCCTGGACGTGTCGTATGGGACGCATCTGGCGACGCACATGGCGTTGGGCCTGCTATTCTTGGGCGGCGGCCGGTTCTCCGTGTCCCAGTCTGACAAGGCACTCGCCATGATGCTGATTGCATTTCTCCCAAGCTTCCCGGCGGCGCCTGACGACTCTCGCGCACACTTGCAAGCTGCTCGGCACCTGAGCATTCTCGCTCTTGCGCCGCGCCTCGTGGCAGCGCGCGATGTGTCGTCGAACGAGGTCTGCTTCTTGCCCATGTCCAGCGATCATGTGCGTCTCGAAGCGCCCACACTCGTACCAACTGGCACACTCTCTGTGTCGACACGCAGCCGCCGATATTGGCCAGCCTCGTGCATACTCGACCATGTACAGCGCCGTGCCCTGATAGCCGCATCGGCCTCATCTTCATCTTCATCCTCGTCGCCGTCGCCCATGCACCAAGCAGCACTCGTACACTGGCTCCATGTCCAGCGGCGCACCGGCTTTCTCTCGTATGCAGACGACCCGCACGGACACCGCAGCATTTTTGCACGCACGGCCCGGTCGGCAGTCCCTCAGCTGGGCGGCGATATCGACGGCGCATGCATGATGCGTGATCTGGCAGCATTGATCCACGGATTCAAAACTGCGCCAGAAGCGCAGCTTCTCGTCCACTATGTGTGCAGCGCAAATGCAGGCCTTGGTGCCTTTTGCGCATCGATCCTCCTCGATGGCCTCTTGCGCGATGCACCGATGCTTATGCGTGTGTACTTGGCACTCTGGACGGGCACGTACGAGCAGGATGCGAGTGACAGAGTGCTCTTTGTCCACGACACTCAACTCCTCCACGCTTGGTATGCTTCACCTGCTGATGCTGTTGTGCGTGGCTCACGCGAACGGCTCTTGCCTCGCGACATGCTTGACAGTGTCCTATGGCAGCTCATGTGTCAACTTGCGCCGGCCCTGTCGGAGGTAGCGGCCTACGTTCGAGGCACCCGTGCGCCACTCACTCGCTCCGGCGCATCGGCGTTGGCGACTCTTCGTGCGCCGCTTCTCAGTGACCTGGAAATCCTTCGCACATGCTTCGCATCGACGCCACGTCCGCTGGCCGTTCATGCACTGCGACATGTCCTGGATCACGACAGACTCGTACAAATGTGTGTGGATGCTTGGTGATAGTGTGCGCGCTCGGTCATCTCGACCTATTTAGTCACACACATCCCATCGTATCGACATTCTTGTCGCACGCAACACCATATACAGAACGCCCATTCTCCTATATATATATGTATATCCATGTTGCTGTGTGTGTGTGTGTGTGTGTATCGTTGCACTCGACCCTTCCTCCACCCTCTGTATGCATCTAGAAATGAATACCTTCGTCATGAAAAGCCGACAGCAACGTAAGTAGCTCGTCAACATCGAGTTTCGCAGCCCGTGCCTCACTCATGCCGAGCCGCGCAAGCACGCCGTCCACCTTGTCAGGAAACGAGATGCCCACTGTTGATACGCCATGCTCGGCACAGTACGTCTTCCAATTCGCTTCCATCATCTCCAGCACACCGCGTGCGCCAAAGAAGCACGCACGAAGCACCTTGTTGCGCCGCGAAAACACGATCCGTGTGAGTCCGTCAAACTCTTCAAACTTGATGGGCGGCGGCGGGTTCAACGGCACAATCCGCACGACCGAACTGTCGACTTGCGGTGGTGGTCGGAATGATCCACGTGCCACTTTCATGATGTGATCCACTTTGGCATACAACTGGACATTCGCCGATAAGCGCCCCCACAATGGTGATCCTGGGCGTGCGACAAGTCGCATCGCAAATTCACGCTGAAACATCAAGATGGCACATCGGAAGAGCGGCCGGTGCGACAGCAACTTGAATACGAGGGGCGATGAAATTTGGTACGGGGTATTACTGATGACCACATCAAAGTATGGCAGGTCAGTCTTGCACACATCGCCGATCACAATCTCCAGTTTCCGCTGCTCTGGCTTGCCCTGAACACGTTTCGTCAGCTCGGCTGCCATGCGTGGATCCATTTCCACCACGACTACTCGCTTCGCCTTCTCCAGAATTCGCACAGTCAAATTACCTGTACCTGGACCCACTTCCAACACGGTATCTGTAGGTTTAAGATTCGCTTTGTCGACAATGCCCTGCGCCACGAGGGGATTCTTGAGAATGTGCTGGCCGAATCTGTCTGTATTGAAGATGGGATTCTTGGTCGCGGCCACTGACCCTGTTGAGTTATTCTGTGACGCTTTGCGCGACGAAGAAGTCGGTGTGTTTGCCGCTGCTATCGCCTGTGTCCTCACGTTGGTGAGTTTGTCTGACACAGCACGCGGCATGGTCCCCTGTTTCAGTATGGAAAAAGGTCAATGAAGGCGAGTTGGCGAGAAAAAAATTCTTTACAGTTGTACTCCACTGTGGAGATCCACACACACACACACATACACATGAACATCTCGCTATCCAGGTACGTGTCTCGCTTGAAGTGCAAAAAAGGGCCGCACTGGGAATTGAACCCAGGACCTCTCGCAATTAAGGCTCGATTCTCCCAAAGCGAGAATCATACTACTAGACCATACGGCCACAATCTGTTTTCTGCAGCTAAGACACATGTATATAAATATCTCGATTACAAGTTTTCGTGTCGGCACCGTGCTGGTTCATGCGGTCGTCGCGAGTCAAAATTTCTCTCCACTCGATCGAGTGAGTGTGCGTCGGCTGCGCTAGGTTTTGGCTCTCTCACTCTACTGACGGCATGAATCGCCCCAGTTTCTTCGGTGCGCAGCGCAAAGGTACCGTGTGCAGCTTTTGCCCAGTAAGGGATACTGACGCTTGGTAAAGGCGAGACCTTTGAGCTCCGTGCAGATTGTACGTTGAGGAAAAAGACAACATGAACTAACCGTCTCTACAGTGAACAGCGAATACCGTGAACGTCGGAAAGATGCGATTAAGCGGGTCATTGCGAACATGACGGTCGGAAAAGACGTGTCAGCCCTATTTCCAGACGTGCTAAAGAATATGCAGACGGAGGATCTCGAGCAAAAGAAGCTTGTGTACTTGTATTTGATGAACTATGCCAAGACACAACCTGAGCTTGTGATCCTGGCGGTCAATACTTTTGTCAAGGATGCCGAGGATCCGAATCCGCTAGTGCGTGCGCTAGCGATTCGTACGATGGGCTGCCTCCGTGCTGAGAAAATTATCGACTACTTGCCCGTGCCGTTGAACCGCTGCCTGAATGATGAAAGCCCGTACGTCCGCAAGACGGCCGTGTTGTGTGTCGCCAAGCTCTTTGGTCTGAAGGCGGAACTGGCACTAGAGGGCGGCTTTGTCGATCGTGTGAAAGAAATGATCTCTGACAACAATCCCATGGTCGTTGCCAATGCCATTGCTGCGCTGAACGATATCCACGAAGCTGCGCAGGACCTCAAGATCCAGGGCGAGCCCGTCTTTGTTCTCGACTCGGATGTCTTGATGAAGCTTCTCGTCGCTTTGAATGAGTGCACCGAATGGGGCCGCATCATCATTCTCAACACGCTCGCGACGTACCGCAGTGCTGATGAGCGCGAGTCCGAGCACATCTGTGAGCGTGTGATGCCCCAGTTCCAGCATGCCAATGGAGCGGTGGTGCTTGGCGCCGTCAAGGTCGTGCTCGTGCATATGGAATCAACACGCAAGCCAGAGTTTGTGCAGCAGCTCGTTCGCAAGATGGCACCCCCGCTCGTGACGCTCGTGACCAGTGAGCCAGAGGTCCAGTGGGTCGCTCTGCGCAACATCAACCTGATCCTCCAAAAGTATCCGGACATCTTGTCGAATGAGATGCGTGTGTTCTTCTGCAAGTACAATGATCCACCATACGTGAAGGCTGAAAAGGTCGACGTGATGATCAAGCTCGCGAAAGAAAGCAATGTCGACATGCTGCTCAGTGAGCTGAAAGAATATGCCACCGAGGTCGATGTCGACTTTGTGCGGCGCGCGATCCGTGCGATTGGGCAATGTGCCATATCTATTGAATCCGCGGCCGAGCGGTGTGTATATGTGCTGCTTGAGCTGATCGGCTCGCGAGCGAGTTACGTTGTGCAGGAAGCCATCGTTGTCGTGAAGGACATCTTCCGCAAGTACCCTCATCAGTACACACGGATCATTCCGCAGCTATGTGCCAATCTTGACGACATGGACGAGCCTGAGGCCAAAGCTTCTCTCGTATGGATCCTTGGTGAATATGCTGAGCAGATTGACAACTCCGACGAGCAACTCGCCTACTTTGTCGAGCAGTTTGTCGATGATGAGCCAGAGGTCCAGTTCCAGACACTCTCTGCAATCGTGAAGCTGTTCCTCAAGAAGCCCGAGTCGCCTCTTGCGCAGCGCATTGTGCAAGATGTGCTTGAAAAGGCTACGTCCAAGTGTGACAATGCTGATTTGCGCGACAGGGCCTTTGTATACTGGCGCTTACTCTCTAGCACGGACACCGACGCAGCTCGCGCTGTGGCCTTGGTGCCTGCCCCACTCATCTCTGTTCCCCTCACGACCGTGCCGCGCTCCCTGCTGAACGAGCTCATCCGTGAGCTCTCGCTTCTCTCGAGCGTGTACCACAAGCCAGCATCCACCTTCATTGGACGTGGCCGTGTAGGCATGCAGTCGCTCCAAGCTCTGTACGTTGCGAGCATACCCAGTTTCTTGACTAACCACCGATGCAGCTCAAATGACGAGGCAGCCCGCACACGTGCGATTGTCACTGTGGCCCAGGGTGAGAAGAGCGAGACACTGTTGGACCTGGGCGAAGACACATCGAGCTCTACAGCAGCACAGGCCGCGGCTCAGAGTCTTGGCAGCTTGGGCGATTTGCTGGGCGACGATGCGTTCTCGACGCCAGCTATGACTAATACTGCACAGAGTGTGCCTCAAAAAGGTGCGATGGACGACTTGCTTGGCATCTTTGACACGCCAAGTCAGAGCGCAGGCCTATCACAGCCAACTGCTTCTGCTGCAGCCGCCGCCCCATCGACATCATCATCAACTTCATCGGCGCAGCAAAACGATCTACTTGGTCTTTTGTGAGTCCTTCGTTTGTCTATGTAGCCCAACTGTGTGTTGTAAGATTGCTTCCCCCTGGCTGCTTGTGTAGTACTAGGCTTTTTTCAACTTGGCCCACTCGAGGAACGCCGGCACGTCGGCGACTATTTGCGAGGGCATCGAAAGCTCCTGCAGCCACCGGGGGATCGAGCCGCCGGCCTCGGCCTGCGTCGTAAGCATCCATTGCACGCCAACCTCGCCAGGCCGGAAGATGGTCCAGTCTTCCCGCACGCCTTCCACACTGGCGTAGTAGCCACGCACGTAGTTGGGTGTCGCGGCATGTGCGATGGGCATACTAATCACAAGAAATGAGCGGTACGTGCCTGGCGGGCCACGAGGAATACTCCGGGTATCAAGCGACAGCGTGCCGGCCTTGAGGGCTTTGATGGTCTCTTGTTCATGGAACACGTTGAATGGATTCTCATCGGTCGGCATCGGCAGCATTAGCACAAGCTCCACAAAGTCACGATTCGCTGTCACGGAGGGTGTGCGGTATTTCATGTGCCAAATTTCTGCCACCTGTGGCACAAGCACCTCAAGGCACTCGGCATGCTCCAATGCCTCGATGTATTGCTGCTCGTGTTGCGTGTGATGCTGAAGCAGTCCCTCTTCAAATGCCTCGAACCCAAGACCCAACTCTTTCGGAAAATGCAGCGATGAGCGTGAGTGCCAGTGAGCACGTCGTAATGGATGTCCTGCTGGGTGTATGGACGTGATCGACTCTTTCGTCACTTTGCCTTGGCCTTGCACTGTGCGCCAGCGCAGGGTGACATTCACTTTCCGCAGCGCCGAAAACGCCTCTTCCATCACCTCTGCCAGAAACAGCGTCCATTCTGGCGTGCCCGGCTGCGGAAGCCTCGCACGCTCAGTTGGCTCAGCTTGCAACCACATAAGACTGACTGACCGGATTGGAGGGAGGAGGCAGGTGGAGAGCGAGAGATCCACACTCTCCATTTAGGCTGTTCCCCACTCACCACCTGCATCTCGGCTCCATCACCAATGGGGAAATAATGAGGAATCCACTATGGCTGGCTGAGCGCACGCGTGCCACAGAGTGCTGGTTGCTCCCTCGCACACACACACGCGACGATCGATCGGGGCCATCGACTTAGCAAGGCAGGCGTGTATGCATGTGGTGTGGCTGTGAAAATGGGGCCGTCCAATCCATGTCAGGTTGGCGTCCCTTTACACGCAGAGGGGAATTATGCCAGTGTGATTGGCCCCTGTTTCGTAGACTCCACACAACGAATGTCCATGCAACATCTAACGATGAACGGCCTGTACATAAGTGGCACGCTCTTTGCTATGAATCGTACACCCACCATATCCTTCTTCTCCCTTCCACTCAAGAGCGCGTAAGCCTTTGGAGCCGGTCTCCATCCCCACCCTCATCTCCCTCTTTGGCTTGCTATTGCCATCTAGCAACCCACGTCATTGAGGCTGGTCCTCATTCCCTCTCGCTCCGTTAACGTCTCCCTCCTTTTTTCACTCTTCATTTTACTTTTTTCCCAAAGTCCCCAGTGGACTTGGGCCCATTCAAGCACATCCTTTCTGATACACAAAATGCTGGCTCGTTTTGTGCATCTCGTTCCTTTTGTCGTGGCCTTGATATCGGCGGCACATGCCCACGTCCTGCCTCACCATGCCGTGCTGCACGCACGCCATGCAGAGAGCGGTTCATCGGGTGCGCGAGACCCGGCCGATTACTTGCTTCCTGGCTTCCAATTTGCCTCTGAGCTAGGCAGCTTTCTCGATGGTGGCAGCTCTAGCAGCAGTAGCACCAGTGCTGAGGCAGCCACATCGACTCCATCATTTAGGGCGACGTCCACCACGTCGTCACCGGCGTCCACATCTACATCGACAATGTCCAGCTCGACTTCATCATCGAATGGGGATGGACATGACTTGGGATCCCTTCTTGGTGGCTTGATTGGCAGCATCCCAGGCACAGATCATATTTCTGATCCAGACGTGTCCAGGTACGAGCAGGCAGAACCTGAGCCACGCTGGGGTGCGAGCGCTGCCTTCTTGAACGGTCTGCAGGCAATCGTTTTCAGTGGCGGTCAGATGGGTGAAAAGGGCCACATCACGAATGAGACGCTCCTGCTGGACATGAGCGGCCTCACGAATCTCCAGAGCATTCGCGCCGCCGTCAACGCGACGCCATGGCTCAAGCACCACAACAACCACTCAGGTGCACCAGCTCCTTCAACGGCGTATGCGGCGTCGCGTGTATCGACGAGTGTGTGCGGTGCAACGGACGGTCACGCTGTGGACACGCTGTGGCTTGCTGGCGGTAAAACCGAAGACTGCTCGTCCCAATCGATGTTGTACACGTACAGCATGGAACGCAAGAATGACACTATTGTCGGTGTTTGGCACGATATTAGCTCGAATGGAACGATGCCCCGTCGCCGTGCGCATGCCCAGGCAGCTTTTACCGGCTTCAACTTCGCTGGCGGTGATGACGTGTCGATGATTGTGCTTGGTGGCCAAGACTGGGACGAGGCTTGCCGCCGCAACCACAAAGGTCATACGAAGTATGCGTTCTCACTTGACCAGTGGATCATTGGCAATGTCATGGATCAACAGTGCGAGATGCCTCGTCATACGAAGCGCGTCGGCATCCAGACATATGCGTACAGGGACACGCTGGACACCGTGCCAGTGATTGACTATGCGGGCGTGTCGATGCCGGCCATCGAAAATGCGCAGACGAAGCACACCGAGGAGCCGTTCTTGCTTCTTGGTGGCCGCTCGAAGGACCACAAGCTTGTCGATCTGCACCGTCCATGGGCGATTGATCTGGCCTCAGGTAATTGGTCGCGTTGGGTAACCACGGGTGACATCCCATCCCCACGTGTGGGTCACTCGGCTGTCCATGCCATGGATGGTAAGGTGTATGTGTATGGTGGATACAAGAAACATGGCACAAAGCACAATGCTGTCAGCAAGGTGCCGACCGATGAAATGTACGTTCTGGACGCGTCGACAACGCCAGCCGTGTGGTCGAAGGTCAATTATCAGGACCCCCCAGAAAATGGCCCTCTTCCCTCGAAGCGTGCGTACCACTCAGCCGTCATGGTTGACGATGTGATGGTCGTGGCCTTTGGTCAACAGCACAAGGGGACTGCGTACGGTCTTGAGAAGCGCGGTGGTACGAACCAGAACTCGTCGGAACCACTTGTCATGTACATGGAAACACGCAACAACATCATGGGCTTCCGATGGACTGACAAGCTTTCAGCTATTGTGTCTGCACGTATCACGGAAAATCTCCTCGGCGTTCAGACAAAGACGCAGAACGCCAAGTACTTGTCGACATCGTCGGATGAAAACCAGAAGACCAAATCGAAGCCTTCGTCTATGCCTCTCCCTGACATGTCGCGTGTGCCTACGCCTATTGAGCGGCACTCGAGCATTGTGTCTGTGCAGAGCAAGAGCCATGCCTCGGCGATGAGCGCCTCATCCGTAAGCAGTGTTTCGGCGAGCCGCGCATCAGTGAGCCGCGCATCGGTGAGTCGAGCGTCGGCAAGTCAAGCGTCAGTGAGCCGTGCGAAGGCCGAAGCCAGTCGCACTGCCGCTGCGAACAAGGGTTCAAATCAGGCTCAAGGGCATGGTCAACAACAAGGACAAGAACCAGCTCAGGGACAAGCGCCAGGACAGGCTCAGGGACAAGGCCAAGATCAAGGTCAAGCCAAGAACGGTGGTGGCAACGGTGACAAGTCGTCAGACGGCAACTCGGACTCGTCTGAGCAGGCTGACAAGAACGGCGATAACAAGAAGGAGAATCAGTCGACTACCAGCTCCGGTGCCATTGCGGGTGGTGTTCTTGGTGCATGTGCGTTGGCCGTTGGTGCAGTTGTTGGTGGTCTGTACGCGTACCGAAAACGTCGTGAGTCGCAAAAGATTGCCGAACTCCGCTCCAACGGTGTCCTGTATAACAGCCGCGCCGGGGACCCAGAATCCGCACCGCCCGTCTCTTCGCTATGGCTCCAGCGCCCACTGAAGGAAGTCATTCAACCTGGAGGTGGTCTTTGTGACTCCAATATGTCGGCTGCATCTATGCAGGGTCACGTCGGTACACCACTCTCGGCTTCGTCAGCAGGCGGTCGCTCGATTGGTTCAGATGAGCGCCACGAAGTTCGCGGCCCTCGCTCGGCTTACGCGACCGGTGCAGGTGCAATGCCCGACTACACTGGAGCTGGCGTTCCTGGAAGCACCTACTCGGCAATGCCTCAAGAACACGGCATCTTCGACGATTACATGGCCGCATATGCACCCGAGGACCAGGCACCGTCGCAAGACCCGCACTACTCGTACCCGTACTTCGGAGGCGGCATTCAGCGCTCCAGCGGTGGCGAAGTCACGACAAATGTACCCGATGATCTCGAGTCTGTGTACACGAACACGGTGGATGGAAAGACCATGGTTCATGGCGACGACAATGAGGAAGGTTTGTCTGACCTTGGCATGAATGGCATGCGGAGGTCAGCTTCATTCCGGTTCCCTGAGGCACAGTCTCGTCCATACACGCCACATGACAACTCCATGCTGCGTGTGATGAACCACCTATAAAGAAGATGTTTCTGTGCATGTAAATTTCCCTCTCGATTGTTGCTGCGATAAAGCCAACTACTTGCGACGTTCCTTCCTCCGGTTTCGTCGTGTACTTGTACTTATGCCATGCCCCTCACGATATAGCACGACACTTTTTGAAAACTCGTCTCATTTTGTTGCATTGCTTCTGCGATTATGTATGTAAAAGGCTGGTAGACTTGCGTCATGATAAATTTCCATCGTATTCTTCTATTCATACCATTCCATATATCTTGAACCCTCTATACAAAAAATAATACGCGGTTTCTATTATAGCACCTGTTGACTCAATTCCACTGTCACCACACTTTGATATGTTTCGCCTTGTCTCAAGAGAGTGTCATGACCCGCCCAATCCCATAGTGTTGGTCTCAGAAACGTGGCATGTGGTGCAGAAAACTCAAGAAAGATCGCGTGATGCCGTCCATCTAATTCAGGCTTGGTTGGTTCGATACGGTGTCGCACCTTTCTCGCTCCCTCCTTGCAGGCGTTTGGTGGCACGAACATTTGGACGCCGGTCTGATTCGTCCGGAATCGAAGCGTGAGTCCAGTGGGGCCACTTAGCGTGGCCATGACAGGGTTACGGTCAATGGCATTCCTGCGCCCTGCTGTTTCGCTGTTGCTGGCTGCAGTGCTTGGCCCCCACACGTAAAAATGGTCATAATCGGTATCGGCCCGAATCTGCTGATTAGGCCGTGACCAGTCGTATCGTGTGCCTGCACATGATTCCAATGCACCTGTCGGAATCCCATCCGTGTCCAAGACGAGGCGGTACAAGGGCCGAGCTCCACCACCGAGCTGCAGCGCATGTCCATCCACACCCGTGCCGCGATGTGCGACCGATGAGGCTCCGAGGTTGAAGCCCCAGTGCTGCGTCAAATTCAGCGGCGTCGCAGTAGTGGCATCGTCCACGAGACGTGCACGATACTCGACATGTATGCGCCCCAATTCCATGGCTGACGGTGCTCCGCTACTTTGCACGCCTACGAAGGCTTCCACACGCACGTGCCCTGGATACCCTTGGTCACCAACTGGCGATTCAAGCGCAAAGCATGCACTCTCATCCCATGCGTCATAATCTTTGTCTGAGTACATAGAAGATTCACGTATCTGTGTCCACATCGCGCAGTCGAATGGACCATGCTGAAGTAGACTGCTACCAGTGTTGGTGAGCAAGGCTTCCGTACAAGGACCTCCGTGATGACTGATGTTTTGTCCTCCCCACGCGGGTAGCTCGATCATCAAGTGTTCCTTTTTAGCCCTATCCCAGTACACTTGACATCCAGCAGGCAACCGGTTCGCGTACCGGCCAATAATGGGTCCATAAAACCGGCGTCCCAGCGTTCTGTGTTCATCTGCATTCTCTGGTCCCGCTACAATATCATGGACATGTTCGCCAACGCGTACCTCAATGCGATGGATCGTAAGCCCATACGGCAGGATCTCAAGTCTCACGCGACCGTCACGCGTGCCCAACCACATGGATCCCAGCCGAGTGCTCGGACGCTTTCGAACTAGTGTCACGCCTCTCCACTCTTGCCGGTTTGAAAGACTTGGGATCAATGTCCCCAACCGCAACGTTCAAAATGACGCGTTCGTTAACAGAGATCTGAGTGAAGATGCACGTGACACATACATACATAATGCATGCATGCATGTGGATATGTGCACAGAGTTCGCGGTTAGGATATGATTTTTGCATGACACGCCAGATTCGTTTAGCGCACGGATTTCGTTACTAGACCACCAACAAGACTCGCTTGGCCGCGAAACTGTCTTTTCGCCCCATCTTTGTTTCTGATGGTGCAGGACACTAGACAGCCACGCCATAGGAATGCATTCGCATCCCGCAAGGCTAAGCAGGCACCGAAAGTGAATGAGCCTGAGAAAACTAGCGTGTCGTCGCTTTATGGCTTATCTCCAGCGATGGTAAATACCGCCATTACTGTTGGCCTTTGTGCTACCGCCTTTTACGTGCGTGCCTATCAGATTGAATTGCCAAATGAGGTGGTGTTTGATGAAGTGCACTTCGGAAAGTTTGCTGCGTACTACGTGACCAGAAGATACTTTTTTGATGTGCACCCACCGCTAGCGAAAATGATGATTGCAGCCGTTGCGTGGCTTGCTGGGTTCGACGGCAAGTTTGAATTTGATAACATCGGTGATTCATACATTGAAAATAACGTACCATACAAACCAATTCGGCTGTTCATTGCTGCTGTCGGCTCACTGCATGTGCCGCTCGTGTTCCAGATCTTGCGTGAGACTGGCACATCGACCACCATGGCGCTCATAGCAGCACTAGCCATCTTGTTTGACAATGCTCAGGTGTTACAATCGCGACTGATCCTGCTGGACGCGCCTCTTGTCCTGTTTGTCCTGTGCAGCTTGTATTCGTATGTCAAGTTCTACGCACAGCGCTACCGCCCATTCCAACCTGCTTGGTGGGCGTGGCTGACAGCAACGGGCGTGAGCTTGGCATTGACGATCTCGTGCAAAATGGTCGGCTTGCTGACGTTTTTTACGATTGGCGGTGCTGTGCTATTTGATCTTTGGAATTTGTTGGACGTCCGCCGTGGTCTTTCTATGCGTGTGTTTGCAAAGCACTTTTGTGCGCGAGCTACGTGCCTCATTGTGGTCCCGTTTTTGATCTATTTAAGTTTCTTCTACATCCATTTCTCCGTACTCACACAAACTGGCTCGGGCGATGATTTTATGAGTCTAGAGTTCCAACAGACACTCAATGGCAATGAATACTTGGAAACACCCATCAGCATCCACGCATACGACTCTATCACTCTTCGACACGTGGGCACGAATGCATATCTCCATTCTCATCCGAGCAGGTACCCGCTGGAATATGAGGACGGTCGGATCTCTTCTGAAGGCCAGCAAGTCACTGCCTATGAGCACCAGGATGACAACAATCTTTGGAGGATCGAGCCCATCGAGCCAGTCGACAACGAAGATGGCTCATTCAATGAGACTCGCCGCATGATTCATCACAACCAGTTAATCCGACTCTTGCATCTTGGAACGAACACATATCTTATGACGCATGACGTGGCATCTCCCCTAATGATGACGAACATGGAGTTTACAACAGTCTCCGGCGACAACGAGCAAGAATACGCCAACACTTTGTTTAAGGTCATGGTCGAAGGTGCTACAACTGATGACATTGCTTGGGATAGTCGCCGTACATCAGTCCGCCTCGTACACAATGACACAGGTGTTGTCATGTGGACTCGCGCGGACGGCCGTCTTCCTGACTGGGGGTATGGACAGCTTGAAGTGAATGGCGACAAGAACCAAAGAGAAAAGACGGCTATCTGGACTGCCATGGACGTTAGACCGGACCCTGAGTCACCGTTGTTCGAGAGCCGCTCGAACATTCCACAAGAACCTCTTGCTCCTATCCCGCGAAGCTTCCTCCAAAAGTACACCGAATTACAGGGCCTCATGCTATCACACAACAATCAACTCACAAGCAGTCACCCATACGATAGCCGGCCACAGTCGTGGCCCGTTGTGTACGATGGCGTCGCATATTGGTCGAAGGACGAGGCGCAGGAACAAATCGCCTTTTTCGGCAATATCGTCAGTTGGTGGTGTGCATCCTTTGCTGTTCTTGCTTTCGTTGCCATCTTTTTCACTGACTTGCTTTGCCGCCGCCGTGGCTTGTATTACTTGTCGACGGCCGAGCGATGTCGTTACTTGCACACAACGGGCTTCTTTGTGTACGCATGGGCATGTCATTATGTGCCATTCTTTCTTATGCATCGACAACTTTTCATTCACCACTATCTTCCTGCGCATGCATGCTCAGTGCTTGTCTTTGCAGGCATGCTGGACTTTGTCACGAGCCGCTCCATCGACCTACCGATTACTCCTGCGGGACCGGAGCTCCCAGCGGAGCGACGTCGCCCGGTGATGAGGCGACGTCAGGGCCGTTTGGCCCAGGGCTTTGCGTTTGTCTTCGTTCTTTCCCTGGTGGCCATGTTCCAATTCCTCTCGCCCTTCACATATGGAAATGTCGGTTTGAGTGAAGCGGAAGTCCGCGCCCGACAAATTCTGCCTTCCTGGCGGCTCCAGTTTCTTAAAAACTAATGATTTATGATCGTGCTAGTCGCTTATGTAGAGCTTGCACTAATGATATACATGCATATCCATGACGCTGGGCCTCGGTGAAAGACGAAGCTTCGCGCACGTGTGTTTCGAGATGCGCATCCGCTTCAGTAACAGCATCGACCAATGCGGCACGAGCCGTTGGCCCAAGATTCGCCACATCATTGTTGTCCAACGAATCGAGAGCTTGGGCCGCTAAACGACGCACTTTGAAAGTGGAATCGTGTCGCAAAGCGAGTGCTAAGTGCTCAACACACACATCGAGCACTTTCCGTACAATGTCTTCACTGTTGGACATCGCTTTGTCCTGTTTTGGACAGTACTTTCGCCGCTCCATCGCACGTGATACACATGTGGCGGCATTCCAGCGCAGTTTCGGCGTGCGGCTCCTTATCAAAACACCGCATGCTCTGTGAGTGGCACATTCATAAGCTGCGTCAGGAGCCAGCGGCAACATAGAGCCAAGGCCACGGACGGCATGCACAGCTACGCGATCGTCGTCATGGCCAAGCGCGTCATATAAGGCTTCAAACACAGGCTCTTCGAACGCTTGCATACCTGCACACCCATTTGCCCATGCCCAGGCCGCACGATTACGCACCAATAGATCTGCATCATCCAAGAGTCCTGCAGTCTCCCAAAACCATGTCAAACACTCATCATATCGTAACATCGTGACACTGTTTGGCTCATTTGCCCATAGCACGCCCAGCGCACGCACAGATGCGGCGCGAATCGTTGGCACCGAATCTTGAAGCAGAGGCTCTAACATACGAATACATGTTTTCAAGGCTTTTGGGCATTTTCCGGTAGAGATCATGCATATGTGCGCATAGTCAGGCCACAATTGGCAAAAAGCTTCTCTAGCTTTTATTGCTGCTTCTCTCCGAAGTTGCGAGACAAAATACTCGCATGTCTTACCATGCAGCTCCCGAAATCTCGAGTCTCTTGCTGCCAGACGGAGAAGGACTTGTAGCATTTCAGCCGCACTAACGCATCGTTGATTCAACGCAAGATCGCGCCGAAGCGCGTCCAGAACAAGCCCATCAGGTGCACAAACGTGCTGATCAACATACGCTGTTGCCACATGCCATGCGTTCGAGACCAACTCAATGTCAGCATCTCTGCTGTCTTTGTTGCTTGGGGTATCATGGATCAAATGAAGCAATTGCGTGGCCGCGTCACTTGGAGGTTTGGGCCAATACAAGAGGATCGCATATGAACACACGACCGTCATCGGATCGCTCGCATCGCACCAGCGTTCCACAGGCGCACGAAGCACATTTGCATGGGCTTCATGCAGCGGCGAATTTTGGGTATATTTGACGAATGCAAGGATAGATTGCAACACAGGAAGTGCTGGCGTAGTGGGGCAATTCAGCGTCTTTGCCAGAGCAGCTCTTGTCTCTATCAGATACGTCCCCCATCGTTCAGAATGGGACGTGAAAGCTGACGGCCGTGTTCTGGAGAGTCAGCTCTTGTAAAAAAAAAAAAAAGCAAGAAACATACATGGGATCACGCGCCATCGACCAGGAGGCTGATGCATACTGGAAGAGAAGAGACAAGATCAAACATGCTTGAGCCGCATATGGCCCAGGTACGAATGTGAGCACGCCCAACTGTCCATCACAAGGGAGAACAAGTGGCCACATATGCATGAACTCCTTCGCACAATGTTGCACCAGATCAGCAACACAAGAAAAGCATTCGTTCTGGTGTTCACCGTTTTGATACATGGCGGACACAACGACTTGCGCTAGATACGGTGCCGCGTCCTTGGAGATCGGTTTCGGCCATACAGAGAGAAGTCGGCGAACAGCGCGCAGGTCAGAAGCTTCTTGGTTCGCATACCATTCAGCCAGTACCCGCGCAAGTCCAGCGTACACATCCCTTTTCGCGCTCAATCGCTCACGCCACGAAGGCAGGACGAGTTCTAGTGCCGCGTACACAGCTGCATCGTCCTCCTTGGCACATGCTATATTCATAGCCAACATATAGTCACAGCCAACATTCTGCGATCTTCGCTTCTTTAAACTAGGCAGGATCGCATGTACCTGGCCGATCGACATCGCGCCTGAAACTAGGACGATGTATGCATAGCGCACGGAAAGAGGGAATTTTCGTCACTCCCTGATACTACTACACGCTTACTTTCTCTATTTCCCCCTGTGCCTGACACACGCTTGTTGCATTTTTCCTTACGCTCCACCGCCACTCTCTATTCGTCTTCATGCTGTGGAGTAAAGTCAAAACCAGGCTTGAACCTACACGCACTCACCCAAGCCCACCCAATTGGGTGAGTTTTCACAAGTGAGCACGAGGTGGCGATGGAGCGGGTATGCTAGTTGACGTAGTGGATGCAAGGTCATCCGAACGAGCCACACCCAATTCTTCCGCAATATTGCGAGCAATGCCACGAGACGTGCCCAGGATGGTGAGCATGGGATTCACGCCTGATGCTTCCGGCAAGACAGACCCATCTGCGACCCAAAGACGCGAAGCGCCTCGCAAGCGACCGCGCGGATCACATGCAGATGTTGTCGGGTCAGCCCCCATGCGACAGGAACCCATCTGGTGAGCAGAGCCAAGTGTGCAACGAAGAGTTGAGAACCCAGCACGCTCGATCTGCTTTTGGAACTCGACGAACGATGGATGCATAACATCGCCCTGTGGTGGTAACGAGCCAAATGGATAGCTACCTGGCAGTAGCTTCTCTGGCACAGAGCTTGGCAGTTTGTTCTTTGGGCATTCATACAAAGGCACGTCAAACTGGGTGACTGCAATGGCCGAGGCACCTGCATTCATGTGGATTTCTGTCGCCCGTTTGACTCCCTCTAGCATGCTCTTTTGGTCAAACTTGCTCAAATTGTAGTCCATAAGCGCCCGACCATACTTGTCTAGCTTTACGCGGCCGCCATCGCGATCACGAACAAGGACAATAGCCGTGTAGCTGTAGCGGTAGCGCGACGCGAGTTTCTTGTGCTGTGCACTGTTTTGGAAGGGAAGAATCGCACAGAATAGCGACGGCGCAGATGCCATCACTTCAATCTTCGCACCCCAACCGTGGGGATCCACGAGCTCTGCAGCATTTGATACGGTCGTTAAACTGCCTCCTTCCCACGGATATACGGGGATGTCGTAAAAGCCGTGCACGAAAGCGACTGGGTGCAGGTGCAAATGTTCGCCAATCTGCTTGTTTTTCTTGAGCTCTGGCGTCCGCAGCAGAATGGCAGGCGTGTTAACACTGCCTGCCGATATCACGACACCCTGCTTGCCGTGGATGCGGACAGACTGATCTTTCACATGCCCCATTACACCGGTAGCTTTGCCGCCCTCCATCAACACACGTTCAACATCACAATGTGTCAAGAACTGTGCGCCGTGCTCGGCCGCATCTCTAAGATACGTCATCAAAGTGCCATGTTTGTGTCCAGACGGACAGCCAAATGTGCATTTGCCGCAGTAATGCGGCAAGTTACCGTTGTTCTGCGGCACAGCACTGACGGGCTGTCCAGCTCGGCGCGCCCCTAGCATTAGGAGCGTATTGGCTCTATTGTGCGTAATATTGTCAGTCGTGCCCATCCGGTGTGCACATGCATCGAGGTCTTGCGTAAATAGAGCCGACTCAAAATACGGCATGCCATACTTTTTCGACCATGCTTGGCGCAAAAAGTAGCGAGGCGTCAGTGTCGCACCCCAGTTGATTGTTGAGCCACCACCGAACCCACTACCAGCCAGTACGCCAATACTCATTGTCGATGAGGGCACGAAACCCAAGCGCTCGAACATTTGGTCGAAGCCGAACGACTGTGTCAAAGGCATCTCTTCGGGTCGAACATACAGGCCCTTGTCGACGACGATCACTTTAAGGCCACGCTCTGCTAAGTAAGCTGCAACGACACCACCACCACAACCTGAGCCGACAACGACGACGTCCGTTTCCAAGTCTATGGGCTCAGACGTCGGTGACAAGGGCAAGTTGTCGTTGAGGAACTGGAAGTTGAAATGTGGAATCGCCGTTTGTTCCTCAAAGCCAGGGGGCGTTTTCCAGTCGTCGGTGGGCCCAGTCGGATAACCAATAGCTTCGGTCGCCTTCTCAAAGTGCCGGTAAAACACCATCATCGTCAGACCTATTAATCCGAACTGCCCAAGTCGCAGCACTTGGATCGGCGACGTCCTCCATGCTAGAAGGGTAGTGACAATGGCGTCTTGGTCCACGTCCCAGACAGGTCCCACACGTCCGATGAGAGCCAGACACCCAGCTCGTGTAGCCAACGATTTGAGCAACAAAGAAATCAAACTCCGGAGCATGAACGAAACTGTTTCGTGGACGTGCATGGCGATAAGATTCACTCCATTCGGTAGGTCGGAGAACGAAAGATCCGCATACTCATTCGCGCGGGCTTTGTCTTCGGCACTCAGATCAGATGGTAGTGTGTTGAGGAAGGACTCCTTCTCCTTCGGGGTCAGTGGAGAAATGATCGCATTGGCGATGGCCTCCAACGCTCGTTGCTGATCTTTGCTCCATAGCTCGTCAGCGTAGTTACGAGATTCGTCTATAACGAGATGGCGGTAATTCATCCTTGTCGATACCAAAAGAGACGATCGTCAACCCAAGGCATGCGTGCCCTGAGAGAAAGTGCCTGGTAAGACGCGACTGAGGAGGGGGAGGGCTATTTGTAGTTGCGCACGGCTCGGCATCTATAAACTTTCAGTTGAAATCGACATGTCTTTGGGGTTGCGCTCCACCCAAGGCCATGTGAAAAGTTCATCTCGCGCAGGCGCTCCAACCTCGGCTTCTCCACGCATTGAATGGGTTTCCCAGAAATTAAATGGTGAATGTTGGGGCTTTTGCCACACAATCACCGATCGCGTGAATCCTGACGCGTAAGCAATACCGGAACTGGGATTATTATTATTATCATGATTGCTCGGTTTCATCTGACGTACCATAGCCTGTTCCTTGGGCAATAGGGCCGAGGCACTCGAGCCCTAAAAGAGAGAAGATCCATCCGATATCATCCGGTCGGAGGCGCAGGCGTGCATGATTCCGGCGAAGGTCTCGTGACAGTGTGCGTGCTTGACTGTACGAACGCCACGGCTGCACCTCCAGTGCCACGATGCCACGCGTGCGCAAGTTGCTTGCAAGGCGAGCAAGGAGGCGAACGAGGCCTTCGTCTCCCTGGTTCAGATGAACCCACTTGTTCAGTGAGAAGCACAAAATCAAGTCGTACATGGAATTCTCGGTGACATTCGCACTGTCTGCAATGGCGCTGTGAGTGCGAACCCAGTCCGCCTCAATGAAAGATATGTTTGTGGGAAATGCAGGGCCAGGTTCGAGCGATGCTGATGGTGGCAAGGGAAGCTGGCCCATAAGCGAGCCAAAGCATCGGGGAAAGTAGTGCATCGCCTCGACCGAGGCTGCTGTTGAAGCCGGTTCCCGTTGGGACCAAGCACGGCGCAATGCAGAACGAGCCTGCCTCACGAGTTGCGAATCAATGTCAACTCCCTCAGCGTACGAGGGTGGCGGCTTCATGAGCTGGCACAGCTCCAGGAGTGGCTTGGCCGCATTGCATCCAACATCGAGTACTCGCTCCACAGGCCGTAAAAGGGATGCATGTGTGCCACACCACTCGACCAAAGCGATGATTCGTTCATCCACATCATCTGCGCGCCCAGGTGCGGGATCGGTCGTGCCTGCTACACGTGCGCGACGCATGCCATAATAGCGCCGGAAGTTGCCATGCACCGGCACATTCATTCATAGATGCATCCAAAACTAGCCTCTTAGCTTGCGAGACCGACGACGATGTGCGTGCGTGAGTCCTTGCGAGCCGGGCTATTCCTGCAGAGTTGTCCTTCCACAAGAGATGCTCGACGCCCAAGTCCATGCGTTGGTTCAGCGCCTGGTACTACGAACACACATGAACTCCATCCGGATTACTAAGCATGACATAACATATCGAGAGGTCGATAAGAATTTTTCCACCTTCTTACGGCTCATTTCAATCTAGCAGGACCGCCGTTGGGCGACAAAGAGAGGCACCTTCTCACTTTGACTGGTGGTGCAGCGACGCTCCTCATACAGCACGTATCTGTGTGAGTGGTGAGTGTACGTACACGTCAGTCTAGGCCCAGATGATACCGCTGGCACTGAGACTGCCTAGATCGACTAGATCTTGTGGCGCACGAGTCAGAGCTGTCGCTTTGAAAGCGACGAGTCATACGTCAAGCGCTCATCGAGCACCATTCTCCACTAGTGTCGCACGTCATGAAGAAGTACATCAAGAAACGTTCACGAAGCTCAATACGCAGCCATTCACTAATCTTCCAACACCACTACCGATGGATGTGCGTGACAAACACGCATCGCTCCGTCGACGTGGTGTGAATGTGGCAAATGCTGACCAGGACAACCTGATCGGCACCTCGGCTGCAAGCGTGGAGCATGCGAATATCGACGAGCTGTACTTTCCGACTACGCGTAGTGTTGAGACGCTGGCCTTGTTCCAGGCGTGTCTATCCACTGGGCTGATCGCTCGTGCTCATAAACTTATGCAAGAAATGCGTGCCGAGGCGCACAGTCGCCTAAAAGAGGTGTATGAGGTGCAGCCGGAGCAAGGAACTGATTCTTCTGATCGCTTATCGCCTATTATACCGTTAAAGCTCTGGTCCTACAATGCAATGCTTCATGCCTACTTTGTCAAGGCAGCTGAGCCGGACGTCCATGACACCAAGGTTTGGGTTACGCATGCGTGGAACATGTGGGAAAGTATGATGCGCCCAGAAGCTTTGCGTCTCGATCCTCAGCCGGATGCATCTACGATCGCAACGATGGCTCTCGGCATCGCTCACTTGCAGTCTCTCTCACTGTACCCACGGGGCAAGCCGACCTTCGTCCAACTTCTGCAGGACACTCGGACACTCGGCGTATCACTAGATTCTGTCTTCTCCTCATCTGTGCGACAGGGCGGCATGCCTGCCGCTGAAAGCTCTTCGTCTTCTCTTCTGCATGGTGCACAGATCAATACGCACGCGCTTGTGGCGCAGTTCCGTTCCGCTGCGTCAGTGCTTGGCGATAAACAAGCGCAGAAAGAGCTTGATACGATTGAAGAAATCCTTCTTGCGAACGAAGCGCGCTCGACTGAGCATGACACATCGTCGTCCTCTTCATCCCCTGCGGATCAACGCGAGCAGCAGCAGCAGCAGCACACACAAGTCGCGTCTGTGCGGCCCGTGCTGAAGAAGGACCAGGCCACGGACATGTTGCATAAGCCTTTCAATCTCCAAACGCTGCAGGAAAGTCTTGCGACTATGGAACAAGCTCGAAGACGCTCCTCTGACTTATATGAGCGCCAGCGATGGCTCGAGCACTCTGCTCTAGAAGCGGCGCGCAAGCGGCTGGAACATGACACTGAAAAGCTGCAGGAACTGGGGTTGGACTCGAGCAGGTTCCAGTCGAAGACATTGCAAGCGTGGATGTGGGACTGGTACCAAAAGCTAGAAGTGGCGCTGCGCAAAGACATCGAGCGGCTGGGACGTCAGACGAGGCATGCTGTGGCCTCTTCTATGGATGCGCAGCTGTATCCATTTTTGTGCTTGTTACCAGCGTCGAAGATGGCCATGATCGTCATTCTTGAGATTATGCGCATGCAGGGCATCAGTGGTGTGGCTGATGGCATCAAGACGACCCGTGCGCTGATTACCGTCGGCAAAGCTATCGAGACAGAGTACAGTGCCGTCATGCTAAACAAGCACCCTGAAATCTTCGTCCAAGCGCGAGCAGCCCAGCAGATGCTCGGCAAACGCAGCTTGATTGACCTTGCCGCCCGACGTGATTTGAAGGCATGGCAGGAGCGATGCCGCGAAGAAAATATCGAGACCAATGTGCCGAAGTGGACACAAATCATTCGCGCGCGTGTGGGCAGTTTCCTTGTACAGCATCTGCTCGATGTTGCCACCGTGCACCGGAAGGCGTATGACCGCGACGGCGAGCTTTGGGAGGAAGACCAACCGGCATTTTATTCAGCATATGAATACATTCAGGGTAAAAAGCTTGGAGTCATCCGTCTGAATGAAGTCGTGTCGCAGCGTCTCGATAAGGAGTCTGTGCGTGAAACACTGCATCCACGGCACCTACCGATGCTTGTGCCGCCCCGTCCATGGCTTTCGCATGATTCCGGTGGCTACTACTCCATGAAGACGAGCGCTATGCGGTATAAGGACTCGGTCGAGCAGAGCTCGTACTTGCGTGCAGCCTCCGAGAACCATGGCTTGGAAGTTGTCCTGGCCGGACTCGATGTGCTCGGCAACACGGCCTGGAATGTGAACAAGGAGGTGTTTGATGTCGTCCTGCAAATCTGGAACTCGGGCGAGGCCCTTGGTGACCTACCGCCGGCCGAAATGACCGATCCAGAGCCTGAACGTCCACCGCCGGATGACATCAAAGCGAAAGGCATCTACCTGCAGCGGCTTCGCCAGTGGAATACCATCCGATCGTCGAACCACTCGCAGCGTTGTGATATTAATTACAAGCTGGAAATCGCGCGCAGCTTCCTCAATGAACGTTTCTACTTCCCGCACAACATGGACTTCCGTGGTCGGGCGTATCCAATTCCGCCACACTTGAACCACATCGGCAATGACCTGTGTCGTGGCTTGCTCAAGTTCGCCGAGGCCAAGCCACTGGGCGAGAAAGGGCTTCGCTGGCTGCGGATCCATCTCGCGAATGTGTGGGGCTATGACAAAGCGAGCTTCGCCGAACGTGAACAGTTTACCATTGATCATGAGGCGGACATCCGGGACTCGGCAACGAATGCATACCATGGCAAGCGATGGTGGCTGCAAGCTGACGACCCATGGCAATGTCTCGCGACATGTATTGAGCTCACGAAAGCGTGGGACTATCCGGATGGGCCAGAAGCTTTCCCATCCCAACTCCCTGTCCATCAAGATGGCACCTGCAACGGTTTACAGCACTACGCTGCACTGGGCGGCGACTTGCAGGGCGCGAAACAGGTGAATCTCCGCGGCGGCGATCGACCTGCTGATGTGTATACGGGTGTTGCTGAGCTTGTCATTGAGCAGCTGAACCGGCGCGCCGAAGAAGGTGATCCTACTGCACAATTGCTTCGGGGCAAAGTCACGCGCAAAGTCGTCAAGCAGACGGTCATGACGACTGTGTATGGCGTGACTTTCATCGGCGCTAAAAACCAGGTGATGCGCCAGTTGGTAGACCGTGGCGACACGCCAGCCGAAGAGGTTTGGACCGCAGCATCATACCTAGCCAAGGTCATTATGGACTGCATCGGTGATCTGTTTTCAGGTGCTAATATGATCCAGGACTGGCTCACCATCACCGCGCGCATGATTGCAAAGAGTATTCCGCCAGAGCGCGTTCCATATGCGCAAATGAAAGTCACACGCAAGGGATCTAAGGCTGATCCCGAAGCACATACGAAACGCCCATCTGTCACGTCCCGCGAGGGTCGTGAGCAAATGACGTCTGTCATTTGGACCAGTGCGCTCGGCTTGCCCGTGGTGCAGCCGTATAGACGGATCAAAAAGCACCAGATCACCACAGCCGTACAGTCTGTCTACATCCGTGACCCTAACCAAAACTTTGAGGTGAATACGTCCAAGCAAGCTTCTGCCTTCCCACCCAACTTTATTCACTCTCTCGATGCCACGCACATGTTCCTCACGGCGCTTGAGTGTCATTCTGCCGGCCTCGTGTTTGCTAGTGTGCATGACAGCTATTGGACGCACGCCTGCGATATTGATACCATGAGCGACATTATTCGCGACACTTTCGTGCGCTTGCACTCGCAGGACATTCTCGTCCGTCTACGCGACGAGTTTCTCCAGCGCTACAAGGGGTACAAGGTACCGGCATCATCACTAACAGGAAGCACCAGTGCGCGTATGCGTGCGAAGACGAAAATGATGATGGGATTGAGTGAAGATGACGACGGCGAGCTCGGTCTTACGAATGAACCTGGATCTATGCTTGACCATGACATCGACGGCGAGGCAGACGACGACACGGACGGTGATTCCTCTGTGGCTGACAAGCCTATTGACATTCCCTTGGCCCATCGTTCAATCAAGCCTGATGCTCATGGCTTTTACGAATTGGCCGACTTGCTTCCTCCCATTCCCAAAAAGGGCGATTTTGATGTGTCGGAAATCAAGCGTTCCCTGTACTTTTTCAGTTAAACGATCTGTTTTGGTCTATGAACGACGCTTGCGTGTACAGAGACACATGTGGAAGAGAGAAGAATGCCCATTATAAGTAGACTTGCGTAGAATCCTCCACACAGCCTTCTCCTCCACCTACTCCATTCGCTTGCCTGAGTTGTGCGCGTGGATCTCTCTTGTTTGGGGTAACATCGCCATCAGACACCAGCTGCTGGTTCCTAAAGAACTAGTTTTTCCACCTCGTAATATCTTGGCGGAAGCACGCTACAAAACCTCTCTACTATACAGAACAAAAACGAGTACATGTCGGACTTGCCCCAAATTGAAGCGCCTCCCAGTGCGAAGAAAGCTGGCGAAATACCCAACGTGGATATCAATCGAGGCAACGCCATTCAGTTCGACCAATTGGGTCCTATAGTCGTATGTTGACATGGTCATTCCAACCACTTACTCAATGAACATCATACAGGTAAACTCAGATGGTGTAAGCATGCCTTTAATGCACTGACAAAGCTCGCATAGACCATGTCTCGCATTCCGAATTGGCACGAGATGACTGACGTGGAGAAAGAACGCACGGTCCGGATTCTTGCGAAGAGGAATCAACAGCGCACGGAAAGGCTCCGTGCTGAGAGCAATTTTTCATCTTAAAGAACTTGAAAAGAAAACAGATGCGTTTTTTCTATAGTGAGCTATAAGCTCATGAGTCCGTCATAGTGTTTAGATAGCAATATTCTTCACCTTCAGGGGAACGGCAGCAGCGAGTGTTGTGGGAACTCGCGATGCCAAACCAGAACGTTTGACACCAGAGGCATAATTCCTACTCTTTTGCAGGGGAGATATGCACATGAAGCTACATTTCATTTGAGCATAAATTGCCCACGGCGCCGACGACGAGCCCATATTCATCGTGGCACCTCGACCGACCTGTCTTGCGCGCATCACTATTCGTTATGCGAGCGTCGGCGTTCATCGAGACCCCAGAAATTAGGTATGCAGACGTATTCCATGTCAATATACTCACTCAAGGATGAAATGGTTTTACGATATGGTCGAAGCTGATTCACGAGCAAAGCGGAAACGAGCACGACACCCCAAGGTCGATGATGTATCGTCAACTTCACTACAAGCTTGGCAGGCACCTCCTAACTTGGAAGATATGTCATGCTCATGCTCATCGGCATCATCTTCGCGCTCATCTATGTGCTCTTCGCCACCTTCTATGCTATTCGCAGATGAAAAAGAACAAATTCGTTCCGCGAACCGAGCGTTTCAAGCCGACTGGGGTCTAGCAGAAACATCTTCGCTTTTACCCTTGCCTCTTGAGCGCCAGCCAATGCTTCTACCTGAAGATCCAAATTTCTTATCAGATACAGACGCATCACTTGGTGGTGAGTCGGATGACGACGCATTCACATCTCCGAGAAGCTCGACTCCAGTTGCAACGCGGCGTCTTCCTGCCCCAAAGCAACCAAGAAGTACACCTTCGCATCAGAGCAATGGTTCCAGTGGCTACTTGCTAAGATTTAGTCGTGGTCATCGCCTTTCAAGGTACGTCCCGTACTTCTGAAGAATAATCCATGTAACCATACAGACAAAGCTCGTTAGAACGACATTCACCAGCTCCTATTTCGACCCGCCGCAAAAAGACTTGATCTACCTATAAAGGAGTCAGCTCGTAATTCAGGGAAGAACGAAACTGTAATACCATCATGAGATAAGAAAAATCATTCATACATTCATACAATCATCATGGATTAGGCCATGTATATACGAAGTATTCCTACAAGCGTAATTACTGCTTCGCAGCAAGCAGGCGCTTCTCTGCCTCCTCGAAGTTGATCACGTTCCAAATGTTTTTGAAGTACGTGGCCTTGTCGTTCTTGTACTGGAGGTAGAATGCGTGCTCCCATGCGTCAATACCAATTAGTGGTGTGTGCGTCGTAAGAGGGTCTTGGTTCGCAGTAGTGACAATGTCGAGCCTGCCGTTCTGCGCATTGTAGCCGAGCCAACCCCAGCCACTGCCCTGAATGCCGGCCAAAGCTGCGTTGAACTTCTGCTTCATCTCATCCACACCACCAAAGTCGCGCTCAATAGCCGAACGCAGCTCACCACTATCGAGCTGACCACCACCCTGCGACGATGGCGCAAGGTTCTTCCAGAAGAGCGAGTGGTTGATATGACCACCACCGTTAAACGTCACCATACGCTGCAGAGCAATGGCTCCCTTGATATCGCCCTTGGCAAGAGTCTCGGACAATTGAGTCTCGAACGTGTTAAGTGCGTTCACGTATGTCTGGTGATGCTTAGCGTGGTGCACCTCCATGATTTGACCAGAGATGGCTGGCTCGAGAGCTCCGTAAGAGTATGGAAGCTCAGGGAGGGTGTGCTTGCTGCGCACACCCATCCGAGTAGCCATAGAAACAGCACGACGCGAGGCAAATCCAAACATAGTAGATCGTTGTCCAGAGAGCACTAACGCACGTCCGTCGTTCCCGCTACTTATATTTTTCCGTGGGTCCGTACATGAGACCATCGGTCCGTGCTTTCGAGCTGGTTGCCCACGTTTATGTGTCATGCTGACAAACCTACTGCAGCTATTTTCCGTGGGCGTCGCGAGTCACCCCTTCCTATCCTTTTCCTGGGCGTGAAGGGCCGCCAGTCTATTGGCTCAATCTTTTTGGCACATCGTCGTCTCTTTCTAAGCAGCATGTCGACATCATCAGTGGTGGCACTCGTCCACCCCGATGAACGTCTGGAGCGAGTGCTGTCAGATATCGAACTTGCATGTGTCCATCTTGGGTCCGTACATCATTCAGAACGTGCGAGCGCCACAACTCTGCTTCTGTCGCTGTCGCAGTCTATCTACGTCGTAGATGATGCGTGCTTCGTTCTTGCTGCATCGTCCTCAGCGCACAATGATATGGCCCATTTCCACGTCTTAGGCGCATTAATTAACAGTGCATCACGCCTTCTTCCTGAAGATGGACGCATTCAAGCGCGCTATCTCATTGATGTGCGTGACTGGCTCCTTCAATGGGCACTTGTTCAAGCCCAGCAGACCGTGCGCTCCGGGAGAGCTTGGCCCAAGTACGTACAAGCTCGCTGTTTCCGTGCAATTGTGTTGCTTTCCATGCGCATAAGCTGTTCATCTCATGAAGATGCATCCTCTTTTTTTGCGCTCTCTGCGCGCATGACGGATTTGTTGGCGTCGGAGGATGACGCGGACCTTGCTGTCGGTCTTGGCCTGGCGCGTGCGTTGGCAGAAGAATTCCTCCACTATGGTCTTCGCCAGCACGACGTCGACACTGGAACAGACTCAAGCGCTGGCGCTGGTTTTTGTGCGGACGACTATATGTGGTGTGCAACAGTTATGGAAGTTCAAATGGTCCCAGTCATTCTGCCCCCTCTTTTAAATGCACTGCATGCACTTACGAAACGTTGTGAGTCTGCCTACTCAATTCAAGATGACGTGCAATATTGCCGTACCTTGGGCTTATGGCAGGCTGCTGCCGAATGCGCGAACACGTGGCTATCATGGAGGTGTGTGCCACTGGACCCTGTGCGAACTGATCCTTCGGTGACCACGTGGACTCCTGCTGAACTGTGGCGCATTGTTCAAGAAAGCACGGCCCAACCTGTTGATGTCAGCAGCTCATCCTCTACGACGCGTAAAGTCTCAGCACATTTGGCGACTTTGCTTTTGCATCCTGAGATTCCGACATTGCTGGGCTATGTTGCACGCATCGCTGTGGTTGCAATGATGCGCACGTCGACCATGGTTGCCCCTGCTCTTTCTGCTCGCTCTCAAGACCTAAGCCACGTGTGTGCCAGCCACGCTAACGTTACTACCCGCGCCGTTCATGAAGCTATGCTCCATGTGGCATCATACCTGCCTTGGGATGTTCATGCATCAACAACATGGCCAGCTCAGCGGGTTGCCCTCTTGGATGAACTGAATCAGGTCCTGCATGTGCTTGCGGCGCAGTTGAATACATTGGATACTGAACGTGTGGCACTGCTTCAGCGTCTCACGCATGTGTACACCCAATTGATGTATGGGCAAAGCGGTCGCGTATTGATCCAGGGTGGTATCGTAGGGGCTAATGTCTTGCTGGACTCACTCGTACGTGTTACTAAAACATGTTTTCAGGTGGCTTTTGAACTCGTACCAAGAATGCGCGATGCCGAAGATCCGATAACGGCAACATCTGCGAGTGAGGCTGCAGTTGACGAGGTACTTTCACTTTGGCGTTCGCTTCTGATCACATTGCCTCCGCCAGATGCCGCGTACACGCATCCGTACGTACGAGATCATGTGGTGCTTCCATATCAAGCTGGCCGACTTCACGCTGCTATGCTCACTGTAGAGTCTGACTGGGATGACTTTGTCGCCGCTGAAAATACAAGCGACGCAGATCTCTATGACGAGCATTTAACATTGTATGCGGCACTCGCACGCACGTGTGTATACGAAGCGGTGCAGCAGCTTGTGGCATCTAAGCCTGCGGTCTCTGACCGGGGGCATATATCGCCAGCTATATGGGAGCAATGGCACTGGCTTGCGTTAATGACAGGGCATCTTATTGCTGACGATAGTGCGAGTGAAGTGGCACTAGTACCAGAAGGTATTCAGGCATCTTGTCCAGAAGCACAGGACCAGATCCATGCACTTCTTCAGGATTTCATGTCTTTATTAGCTTACCTCGTTTCCAATGGACCAAATTCTTTTACGCCATGCAGTCCTCAAGCGCTAATTTCTACGCTATGGCTTACGGCTCGTTGGATACCCGTGTATCTACTGCGCGAGTCACCTAGCCGCATAGAGGCGCCATTTGCTGGTTCCATGGGCGAGCGCTTCCTGGATGAACTCGTTCCATGCTTGCGTACGGCTCTTGTTGCATGGAGATCCGACCCCGATGTGATCGTGGCTGTTTCTCTTGTCTGGGAGGCTCTTGCTCGATCGTCAGGTGCGATGCAAGTATGGTTAGCGAAAGAGCCAGTGTTTGCGCTAGTCAAAGATACGTTGGCAACGCTTGAATTGCTTCCGGATGCAGCACAGCCGTTTATACTACGCGCATTGGTACGCTGCGTCGATGCAACGCGTGATGGCCATGCGCTAGCGGCTCAGGTACGCGGCATGTATTACCCATTGATCATGCACGCAGCGCAAGCTCGCTTTGATTCGGCGGCACATGCATCCCCGGTCTCATTATCATCTGCCTTATCATTGTGGCATGCACTGGTTGATGCAGCAGATCCAAGCACAAGTGGTGCTGTGCACATCCACATTCTTTCGCAACTTCCTGCCATGGTGACGTCTGTCGAGCAGCATCTTGCAAATGCGGATGTGCAAGTATCAGCTGGACGTGCGACACTGGCTCTGTTGCGCGCATTGCCCGAGTTACAAAATGCATCGACTTTGCTAGCAGGATCAGCGCAACATGTTCTTGAACTGCTACGTGCCATGCTTACATCATTGACAGATCAACCACGCGTCTCAGGTCTTGACGCTACGTTTGAAGATCTCTTGGTCTTGTACTTGTCATTACTGGAAGAGCTTGTGCGAGCGTGCGCATCATCTGACGCGGCAGAAGCAAACTCCCCTCATGCTGATGACTTGCGCTCACTGTGTCTTGGCGCTTTTGGGGCCGTCATGCCAATGTTGAAGCGAGATGTACTGACAATTCCAAGCGTTGCCGAGGCCTTTGCTCAGCTCGTGCACGTGCTGCTAATCATGGCGCGATCGGCGCTGTACTCATCAACACATGGTGCTTGTCCATTTCTGGAAGGAATGACTGCTTCTTTTGACGTGCTCGACATGGGCATGCATTCTATCTTGCCTCAAAACGTGCAGTCCAACACGGTCATGACTCTTATGAACCCCTTGCAAATGGTTCTTCGTGCCGCCGTTTACACTGTTGGCACTGCTGACTCATTTACCGAGAGCATTGCTAGTGGTATCGCGCAGGGCATTGGCTATGTATCCGAGATACTGCCATGCCTACAGTCCGGCGCGAGTGTACTAGTTGTGCAACAAGTGTGGGACGATGTCATTGCCGACTTGTGCACGTTGCTATTCTTACGGGTGATACAGCCGGCTATGCTAACGCCCCTTGTCCTCGCACTACGCCGAATCGTGCTTAGTCGTATTGACGCCGCGGCATTGGGTGGTCAAGACACGCTAGTCGCGACTCTGTCACAACGATGTGCGTTCGCTCAAGTATCGGGAGTATTGACAGAGGACATGCTGGCTCATGTGCGCCAGGCGTATGCTTCGACCGTGGAGCAAACACTGCAGCGAATTTTCGCAAGTCGAGCGCCGCCACCTGTTTCTGCGCCATCCCCAGCCTTAGCCGCTCGTGCCAACATCAAGGCAGAAAGAGCGGCAGAAGTTGCATTTAATCGGGCTATGCGTCCATTTGTCCTACAAGCGCGTGGGACCCTTCTTCTACATTAGCAAAAGCATTATAAAAAACACCTAGGTATCTGATGGTGGCGAGAGTGAAGGGGATGACGGTTTTTTGGTGGTTGATGAGGAGGGTGAGCCAAGATCTATTGACGCATCAACGCTTGTATCAGGCTGCGTAGATAGATCGGCACTGGTATCGGCACTCATATGTGCTTTGCTTTTGTGACGAAGAAGCTTTTTAATATATTCATGCGCAAATATCTTCATTTTTTTACGTTTATCTTCACTGAGTTCTCTCAAACCCGGTTGGCCCTCAGGCAAACGCGGTGGCCATGTCTTGGGGTTGCGCTTCTCTTTGTCACACAGCACTTGTGTTAACTGGAGAAGTAGGGTTAATGGACTTATTGATTTGGTACTCACCTCTTTGGCATGCCGTTTAAATCGCTCGCGATCCAGCTGGTCCCGGACCTTGGACATTTGCTTGATGACTAGCGCACCAACAAGCTTGCGTAGGTGCCGCTCGAGCGTCTCTATATCAGTGTCTTCATGGGCTGACGCTGGACGTGCCCGCTTGTCTTTATGGACAATGTGTGACTCTGAGGAAGACGGGCTTGTACGCTTGGACGCCGATGTACTTGCCATATCTTGTCCACCACGCATCTCATCATGTTGCTTTGCCCTTCTTTTCTTCTTTTCCCTTTCTTTCCTTTCCTTCTCTCTTTTCTGCTCTTCCAGCTCCAGTTCTTGCTGTTGCAACAGCCGCTTCTGTTGGGCCTCGCTGTCCTCATTCGCACGGCGGATGATGTCCTCAATGGATGGAAGAGAATTTTTATGCATCTGAGCTTCATCTTTCTTCCTCGGTTCTTCCTTCATACGCGAGCTACGTGGGACGTCAGGAGCGGTGGGTACATTCTTGTCGGCATCACGGTAAGCAAGCAAAGAGCGTCTGAGTTCTTCAGACACTGCCGAGCTTGTGGTATCGTCATGCGATGCCTGTGTAGAACTTGACGCTTGGGCACGTCGACGAGCCGCCCACGCCCCGCCATCTTCATCCTCTTCCGTGCCGTCTTTCCGTGCGATGCGAAACGTGGTCGGGAGCTGCTCCCACTTGTGAACGAGATATTGTGCGAGCATGGCTACTTTCGACAGATGTCCCTCGAACTTCTTTTCCGATTCCGACTCTCGCTCGCAAGCTTCTAAGATCTGTTGCACCTGTAGACCCACGCCAGAGTCAACAACCTTGTCGCGAGCTAGGAGAGGCCATTTCTCCAAGCACTGGAGTGCAAGATGGACGAGCTCCCAGTCATCGGCCCACTCGTCCAACACACCGGCCATCACAACGAATCCGTGCATTTTCACCAGCATCTTGTGCACAGAGATATCATCTGTCAGTCGCACACGTGTCAAGAGCATTTGGACCATCTTGCGATTTGCGGTTGCATCGCGCATGACCGTCATGACTCGTGCACATTCATCCTCAGCGATGGCGTGCAGCGTGGGAGAAAAGTCTTCGTCGAGAATTTTACTCCGTTTCCCCCTGGGTAGTGATGCACGCAGCTGAGCAACTTGATCAGCGATGCCGAGCGCCGTGATAAAGCGGTCATCCATCGTCACCACATCGGTCTGCGTTCGGCCGCCGAGCGTACCCACACAGTTCGGCTCGCCACAATAACAGGGCTGCGGATCGTTGCCATAACGATCGACATTATAATTGAACGTAAGCTCCTCGCCCGCGAGGATTTTCCGCTTAGCAAAGATACCCATCCGCACATGCCGTCCCACATGCCACTTGCTCACGTAGCAATTTGGACTGCAACTGTGGTTGATGAAGCGCGAGCGCCCACCACGCTTTGTTGCATCAATGTACTCGTCGCGTTGCAGCATCATAAAGTAAAAATGTTCAATGTGTTCGGTTTTGTATTGCGCCATGCGTCGCATAAACGTATCGTGATTAATTACCTCGCCGATGTACTCGTACACAAACTCGTCACGTCCCAGGTCCGTTTGTGCTCGCAGTCCATACCCTTTGTCGGGCGTCTTTACGATGTCTACTTTGGCATATGCATGTTGTTGGAACCGCTGGTTCGCACAATGCACGCCACATCGGCACACATCTCGCAAGCATTCAACTTGTGTGAGTCGATTAATGCATCCCGATTCGTCAGTGCACGCCAACGCAGGTCCAAGTGCCATTGTACATTCGCAGGAAGGGTCATCCTGCCCACGTGTGCGTCCCATGCGCGACGTCTGGTATACACAGTCGTCGATCTCCTCGAATGTGGCCAAGGCCGCATCTTCTGCCTTGGGAAAATGCGTCACTAGTCTCGGGCCGTTCGTGCGCTTTTGTGGCGACGCTGACTGCTTCTCTGACTGCTCCGACGCTTTTATCGAGCTTCTTTCGCACGAACTTGCTCTATTCGATGCATCGGTGTCTTCTTGCTTCATCGTACGTCGCAGTCGCGCGCGCTTTCGAACCGACGTTCGCAGGCTCTTAGGCGTCGCCCACGCAAAGACTTTTCCAACACACACCCCCCTATCGAATTCGCCTGACCGCCTGAAGGCCCCGGCCAAAAACATGCTGACTAATATACTACAATTCCTCCACCGTTACGCGCTGACCACAACTCCGGCACTGCTGCTGGTTCGTGGGCATCGAGCTACGAAGCGGCTGCCAGTCATGCACATGCTCTGCGTCGCGACGTTGCTGCCATATATTATCACGAATAGTTCTCTTCCGAAGACGGTCTAGACTCTGCTGAAACTTTCGTGTGCGTTTTCGCGCCTTTTCGTCATTTCGCCGCTGATACTCAGCATCGAGGCCTTCAGCGGACTTCCATTTGGCATCGGAAAATGCATACGCTTCCACCTGACCACGAAGAAACAGCATCATGTTACTGTAGGTAGATTTGTGCGGATTCTTTTTTAACAGATGGGGAAGCAGCTCAGCATCAGCCAACTCGGCGTCTGTCAGTAAATAATCTTCCTTCACCTCCGTCTTCGTCAGCAGGCTGTACCGCTCAGCATGTTCGCGCTCACATGACCGACACACGCACACATTGAATACACGCAAAAAAGGCTCATACATGATATCAGATGAACCACACATCTCACACACTGGTCGAGTGGTTGGGTCAAGACTCACACCCGGCTCCATTTGATCGCGGAGGCGCTGTTTTTCTCGTTCTCGCTCTTTGCGCTGCTCCTCTAATGCTAAGATTGCATCCTTGCCATCGTGCTCTTCAACCAGAAATCCACCCTTGGAATTGTGTAGCCGTGTAAGATCGAACTCGATGTAGTCACCGAGTGCCTTATCACGAGGTAGCGCTTGCGAACCTGGACCTGAACCCGGACCTGACAATGCAGGTGGCGTGTGGTGACTGCGTTGGGTTGAGGCGTCTCGGACTGACGACGGTCCTGCGTGATCGCGTTGTGTTGCCATGGCCCGAAGTCTTTTGCGAGCCAGCATTCGATTTGCTTGGACATGATCTGCTGATGCATCTTTGTCTGACATGCTAGCGACTATCACAGTCAACGTCGAGGCTCTGGTGCTTGTCCAACATGTTGCAGGAGACACATTTACCAATGATGTGGAGAACTCACCGAGGCCAGAGTGCGTCGTTCGTTCTTTGTTGGGTCACTTGAAAGCTCAAACTGTTGCTGGTGCGTGTGAGTCTGCGTGTGTGTAGTTCATCGAGCTAAGGACTGGAAGTGTTTCTCAAAGCTTCAATTACCATTAATGTCATGCACGATGTCTTTGGTCTTCAAACACAAGCCTATGCCTTGTTCTTTGCGAGACATGCATGGCAGACAGCGCAACGCTTCCCATTGCCTTGTCCAACAGATGAATCTTGGTCTTGGTGGGCCTCATGGACTCCGGATGAGCGTGCAGAATTCTTCCATGGACTCAGTATTCATTCAAGACATCGGCCTGATTTGATCGCGCGTGACATAAACATGACCTGCAGCGGCACGTGTACCGTCCTTGACGTTTGTGCGGCTATTCAACGTTTTGATCAACTTGTTCTACGAGTCAGGCGCCTTGAGCGCCGCATGTACAAATCACGGTCTCGCCGACGGAGGTATATGCTCGCGCGCATGCCCGCTGCACGGCAAGTTCCAGACGATGTGATTCTTTGGGAGGAAACTCACGCTGAAAAGCTTGCCAAGACCACAGCCCGGACAGGCTCTTGCACGTCCAATTCTTCTATGCTGGACGAACCAGATCATGTTATTTCTATTGATAAGCAAATCAAGCACCTTGCTGAGTTTCTCTACAGAACTGCGGACTCAGACACCGAATGTCTTTTACAAGTCTTGCGCCGCCTGGTGGATGTACCACATCCTGTGATTGATACGGACACATCCGTTGACATGATGCCCAACTATCGCGCTTGGACACAAATGTATCCTGTTCCACCTATTTGTACAGGTCGCGATGTGCATGCGGTAATTCATTACTTACGTGTACATGAATATGTGCACATTGACAACCCGAACGAGTCCAACATGGAGTGTGTAACTGTTCATTGGCATCCAGAAAAATGCTTGGAGTCCAAGTTGCCTTTTCATCTTGCAGATATTGTCGACATTCGTGCATGGTCAAAGTTTACGCACCAAGGCGAAATGCACGTGTCCATGGATGCTCAAGAAGCGCTTATGCAGCAGCTATATGCGTTTCTTGTTCATGTCATGTACGAGATTGTAACTGTGGCAGAGCGTTCTCAAGTTCCTACCATGGTGGACGATCAACTAGTATGGACATGCATAGCCCGGCTTGGGCTTGTATCAGTAAATTTATCTCTGAACCCGGATCTCTTGGCATCAATGGCACGCATTCGAGCCGTGTCGGAGCCACCCGTTGCATGGGCTTCAATGTCGGATCCGTCACACAACGATGTACCAAGGGAAGATTGCCTATCGGATCAAAGTTTGTCTGAAGAGAACAGCTCTGAGGAGGAAATGCTAAATTCCATGAATGAAGACGATGACGAAGTATTGTCAGACGAGAGTTCAAGTGCGGTCACAGATGATTCGTATATCGCCGATTCATTTATTGATGACGAGCCAGCGGTATCAGAGCTGGAAGGCACGATCGGTACTTTTGGCACGCTTGTCCCATTTGAATATGCCCCTGCTCTTGACGAGGAAATTCATTGCGAACCTTTGAGATCCCCGATTCAATCAGAGACGAATGGAGTCGATGTGGAAGAAGAAGGGGAAGAAGAGGAAGAAGATATAGAAGAGGATGAAACAGTATTGGATGGTCACATCGATGTGCAAGATGAGCGAGACGCTCAACAATACGTGACACGTCTTAGACACGACTGGATAGAACAAGTGTCTACGAATGTATCAGATGGGGAATCAAAACGGCCATCAGAAGCATGACAATAAAAAATGTGACAAAGATCAGCTCGTCCGAAATCCAATGACCTGGGATCAAGTCACTTGGCAGTACAGTCAAGCGCACCGTTGAATCAGCACTAGCACTCACCAGCATACGTGAATTAGGTGAGAATACCATGCATGTAGGTGGGAAGCCATGAACATGGTTCATTTTCAGGAGCGCCTGCAACGTGCGAGCACGAAGCAACGTGACACACATGTCTGACGAGCCAACGGCCAAGAAGCGGCCATGTGGACTCACTACCATAGTTGTTGATGGCTTGTTCGAGATAGTGCAAGAGGATTTCCATGACCATGTATCAGCATCCCACATCGCCACATAGCTTGGTCGGATCTTGGATCCTTTTGTTCCGCGTGCATTGATTAGCGCGTAAAATGCATTTTTTGTGCCAACTTCTGTTGCAGTACCCCTTCCGTATTTGCCCATTCGGAACGTGGCACCTGTCCCCGACCCAACGACTGGCTTTTCAATCACCTGTAAAATGCGTGGTGCGAATGTGGGTGTTTCTCCTTCAATCGTCTGTGGAGTCGTAGAGAATATCACAATGCGTGAAAGCGTCGTGACGGCTAATTGCCGGCCATCATGGGAGAAATCTGTATCATAAATTTCCTCATTGAGTGAAATGACCCCAATGCTGGGGGAAAACACAGGAGCCATGCTTGGATATCTGTGCAGCTGTAGACGACCGTCCGTGCTCGCGACGGTGAATAATTTTCCATCCGGTGAAAATTGCGCTGTTTTCTACACTGTCAGTCATACATGCACAGAAGCATACCTGGTAATGCTCAGGATCTGTAATACCTAACGATGGAATGGCCGTGATCGGACTTAGCGAAATACTCGAAGACCTGGCATGTAAGCGCAAGATGCGAATAAAACTTACGCCTGTCCCATTTGAGCTTCAGCGCGTGCTGCTGGGTGTTCATGTACACTAAATTCAAATACACGCACATGAGGATTTTTTCCCTGCTTCATCTCGTCTGCAGGCGCATTGATCCCGCAAACCAAGTGCGATTGCAGCGTTTTGGAAGGGTTCACACTCAGACACATTGGCGCATCTTCATTGGAATTCAGCATGATTTCGCCACATGAATGCAATGAAGGGATTCCGTCTGGCAGCTGAATCTCGGTTGCTTTCTGAGGAAATAGTTAGTCCATACTTTTCATGGCTCTACATACAATAACATTCGGCACACCAGTGCGTCCAGCGCCACCTCCCCCGGCATACACAAAGTGCTTAGGATCGATAAAGTCGATCGCATAAACGGGCAATCCCGTCGATAGCGTTGCTTGAGCCATGGGCGACATGACGTGCAGAATGAAAGTCTGAACAACACTTTCCAGCGTAGCTGACCCACGTTTCTTACCACGCCACCAGATTTACGTGGACGTGCACGCGACCTGTCGACATGCTTTCAGATCAGCGAATCGGGGTCCGATTATGGCTCCACTCCACGTGATGCTGACAAGTTTGCCACTCAAGCTCACGTACTTTGGCGTGTGACCATGGCGCCACTTGAAGAACAAGAGGAGGACGGGCTTCCCAAGCGAGTGCTCACGCGGGCACAATTAGCCGAACGCATCGCACAAGGGGAGGTGCTGGTAGTGCACCGACGCCTGGTGTACAAGTTGGACAACTGGATCCACCGGCATCCTGGCGGCGACGTTGCAATCCTACACTTCGTTGGACGAGATGCCAAGGATGAAATCGAGGTGTACCACTCGGACGAAACCATCGCTATGATGCGCCGTTTCGCTATTGCACGACTTGCAGATGAAGATGCGACTGATCTCAAAGCAGGACGCTTGTTCCGCCCGCTGATGCCGCCAATTCAACTGGGTTACCGCAACGGTGTACTTGAGCATCCACACGCCCAGCTTGCCATGTGGGATGCGTACAAGGTTGCGAACCATAATGACCATGTTAAAACAGAGCGAATCAAACATTTCCCACTGCCGGTAGACATGCTAGAGCCACCGCCGACCGAGATTTCATTAGGACGTGAAGCCAAAATTTCAGCAGCATTCGAGGACTTGCATCAGCAACTAAAAGACGCCGATATGTACAAGCTACGTCCTTGGAATTACGTGCGTGAGTGCATTCGATATGTCCTCTTTGCTTACGGTGCCTATGCGTTTTTCCAATGGGCACAAAACATGCCCACGTCTGGTGCCCTCCGAACACTTACGTATATGGCATCGGCCGCATCACTTGGTGCTCTGTGGCACCAGGTTGCCTTTACTGCGCATGATGCTGGTCATACAGGTATCACGCATATCTATTGGCTGGATAGGCTTATTGGTGTGTTGGTTGCATCTTTTGTTGGTGGCTTGTCACTATTATGGTGGTGCGATAACCATGATGTGCATCATCTAGTGACAAATCATCCAGAGCACGATCCAGACATTCAACATATGCCTATTTTTGCCATAAGCCCTCGATTTCTCCCGTCCAAATCCAAGCCGGAGAAACATGAGCCCATGGGTCTGTGGTCCTCATACTATCGACGTGTTATGCCGTTTGATGCGGCTGCGCGCTTCTTGCTGCGACATCAACACAAGCTGTACTTTGTAATCATGTCTGTCGCGCGCTTCAACCTATATGCCCTATCGTACTCATTTCTTTTCCTTCGCGCGCGCCGGGATAAATGGTTTTACATCGAGTCGATTGGTTTGTCAGTGTTTTGGTATTGGTTCACGGTGCACGTTTTGGCAAACCTCCCGACCTGGCCACTCCGTATCGGATACCTGCTTTTGTCTCATATTGTCACGAGCCCCTTGCATGTCCAGATTGTTCTCTCACACTTTGCACAAGACACTCGCGACTTGGGTCCCCAAGAATGTTTCGCATCTCGCCAGATTCGCACGACTATGGACGTCGCGTGTCCAACATATCTGGACTTTTTCCATGGTGGTCTGCACATGCAAGTAGCGCACCACCTTTTCCCTCGCCTTCCCAGGCACAATTTGCGTGAGGCGCGCGACAAATTCGTCGAGCCATTCTGCAATTCACAAGGTCTCACGTACGAAGAAATGAGGTTCGTGCCCGGAAACAACAAGGTTGTAGCGCGTCTTCAAGAAATTGCGTACCAAGTACATGTTTTGTGTTGTGTCGCTCAAGCACAAGCACAAGGCACTTTATGATCCTGGTTAACAAGCTTGAAGATAGCAGTCGGTCGAATGCAGTTCAGTTCGCACGCCCCGCAAGACTGCCTCACTCAACAGTTGCTCGTTCATCGCAGCCAAGACTGTCTTGCACCAAGTCCAGTACACAGGATCTCGCACACTCTCAGCGTATGCACGAATGGATGACAACAATGCCGACACACATTGAATCACAAAGCCCAACGATGTACCGGATGACTGCATTTGATGTAGTACACATTGAATCATACTAAGTCGTTGTGTAGAAAACTCCGCCTTCACAACGTAAGGGTCAGTCGAACGCGAAAGGTATACATTAACGCCCGCAAATAAGTCACAGGCATGATGAACAAGGAGGTGTGTGAGTACGTGTTGCTGTGTCACTCGGTATGCAGCTATGCATTGAAACCATATCGCGATGCATTCAGATGCATTTCGTTCGACTGCCGATGGTTCATGCTGTGCCATACACACGACGAACTGTACAGCGACATCCCTCTTGCGTACAGAATCACTCAATCGCTTCCACGACTCTTGACCAAGTGTAAGATAGCCGCTCCAGTCACGTCGGCGATGATATACAAGCACGTATGCACATGCTGCCCATACACTCACCAATGATGTTAAACATGCGTCATCCTCAGCATGTGCTATAAGTCGCTCCAGAGGCATCGCCTCAGAATGTGGCAGCCAGTGAGACGGTCGCGACACGTGCGGACTATTTGATGTGCCACGTGAGAGCCAGTGAAACAATGCAGGAGACAAATGTGTCTGTAGCTGATCCGCCAATTGGGTATCCAAGGGCGGCTGCGGTGTCTCCTCTCCGAGAAGGGCCCCCAGGCCTGGGTCGGTGAGCCAAGCAGCATCATCGGCAAATTCATCATCATCATCAGTGTCAATTGAAACGGGCTGCAATTGGCGCGCGCGTGCTTCGAGATACACGCGAATCAAATTCAAAACTTCGTTGGCGACCTCCATGGGTAATTCGCCCGATTCGATTAGCTCATGCGTCCACGCTGGATGCAGAAGTCCTAAGGGCGGATACGCGTGAGATACCCCACCACTATGCATTGTTGCGTGTGTGATAAGATGCTGGACAGACCTGAGCAACACGGCCATCATTCGTGTCGTCTCCCGTGCTGCTTGTTTTGCTCGACGAGCACCAAAAGGCTCGTCCTCGGAAACATCCCGAATAGACATGGGAGATCTTAGAGCGTGAAAAACATCAACGAGCCATGCCACGATAGGCGAGATATCGAGTCGATGGTGTCGAAATAGGACTCCTGCATAGACAACAGCACGAATACATGCAATTTGACTAGATCGATCAGCGCGTGCAAATGGCAAGAAGGAGCGAATCTGCCTTAGGCGCTGTACAGCTGATTGGGGCTCGAAGTACAAGAAAAGCATGACCAAGGAATAATGATTGAACAGCATCGCGAATTCAAACGACGTCGGAGGCTGTGTGCAAGAAAATGCCATGACACGCACCGGGGTCATCCGAGAAAACAAGCGAGCCAAGCGACGCTGCGCATCTGGGCCGACTTGAAGTGCAGAACTTGCTTGTCCCAAAAGCTGAAGAAACTTGTGATATGCCGTTCCGGTGGGCTCAGAATACAAGAGTCCCATGTCGAAGCGCCGCAAAAAGGGAGCAAAGTCGTGGTCTACCTCACTGGGAAGGTCAGCGAGTCGATGTGCGTTGAAAATGTCGAAGAAGTGCGTTAACAAATGATCTGCATGTTCCAATGACCAGTGCCAGCGCGAATGCAACAAGAAGCACCGGTGAATAAGAAGATGAATGTATGCGTCGCGGCGCTGCAAAAGTGCTCGGGGAGCCGCCTGTTCGACCTGCTCATTGAAGCGTAATTTCATCCGCATCATGAGCCGCTGGATGCCAAGCCAGTGTGCCTGAAGATCGCTCTTGTAGCCCGCCATGCCCGTGGACGCGTGAAAATGAGACAGAGCACATACCGCAAAGATCGTGTACCATATACGTTCACAATCAACGAGCAGCGAAGATGGCGACATGCCGAGCCATTCGTTGAGAGCAGCTTCCAATACGTCCCAAAATGCTTGGGCATCAATTGCCTGCAGTACATGTATTACACACACCCACATTTCAGCCGCTGTATCACGCACATGCTCTACGCTAATGTACGACTCGACAACGCGACTAATGCCCATAGACAGAAGACGAAGAACAAGTGGATATGCAGCTTCCATGATAGAGACCTCAGTGACGCTTGTGCATTCAACGTGCATCGCGCGCCAGAATAAGTCGACTCTGAACCACAGAATCCAAAGAACAACTTCTGGTGAGTGTGGTAGATGCAAGAGATCCTGAGCCCAGGCACATAGCGCATCACACGCCGCTTGCGCATTGAATGTAGCACCGGATACGGCGGTTACCACCGCTGGTACACAAGCAACATCTTCCTGAATCGCATGCACCCCAGCATGTATTGACGACCTTGTTGCTGCTTGCCAAGAAAACCACGATCCTAAAAAATAAAATAAGTCCCTAGTCGATCGATGATGCTCGTCTAGATGATCTGTCAATGGAACAATAGCGCGAGCAATCTCATCAAAGCCCATGGAGACATCCAAGGCCTGCTCGTATCCGCGATAAGAAGTCGAGGACTGAATAGTTGCCGCAGAGGATACACGCAAAAGTGCATGTAAACGACCACGAGCGAGATCGGTGTCTGCTGCAAATCCCAATCCGACAGTTGGTGGAACGATGCCATAGTCCAACTGAATACGGCGTACACCATCCCATGTGAGAAGCTCTTGAAGCTCGTCGTGCCATTCTTGGGGCGCATTTTGCCATTCTGTTGGTATGTGAAGGGTTGATACGGGTAATGGGACTGAATGGTGGGATGCAGTTGCAACAGATGTTTTTGACAAAAACGCAGGTGCATAGGTGGAGCGAGGTACAGGTCTAGGCGCTGTCGAAGTGGATAGAGCTGGTGATGAATGCATTTCTTGAGCAACATTGCATACCGCCTGCGAATGAGGAACGTAGGGAAGTCGAACATGGGAAGTAAGATCCCCACGGCGTGTGGGTAACCCATCAAAACGAGATTTCTGTTCAACAACATAAATGCCCGAGTCAGGGCGCCTTTGCTGGGAGGCAGAGGGAGCCACACGCGACTGCCCATGGCTCGCGGGCTCAACAGAACTTTGAATCCAAGCTGGTGCTGTTACGGGGATGGAATGAATCCGCTCGGTGCGATTAGAAAAGCCGCGATGCCTTATTGCAGAATTGCGTGCGTGTCTGCCATGACCCAACTCGCCAGAGGGTACACGTAGGCGTCTACGTCGACGCGTCTCTGTGCGAGATAGCATGCGGTCAATTGCATCACCTTCACGTACAGGAGAAGATGCCTGCTTGGAAATAGTCCACCACCGCAAATCAGACTCTCGAGGCCGGGGCTGCGGTGATGGACTATGGTCTTCAGTGGCTTCTTCGTCACTTAACTCGGCAGACACATCGCTAAGGAGCGGAATCGGCGGTGAGTCTCGGTGCGTGGTCCGAATACGCCGACGAGACTGACCAGGCTGGAGGTCACTCACGGGTGAGGAAGCATGGACATGATGTGGTCGTTCGGATGAGACGCCGGGATGGTCCACGTCACCATGACGCATAGCACGCAGGTCATCAATGCACGCACGTGCCATATGAGCCGGCATCATTCTCTTCAGCACGCGAAATCGACGTTCATAGTCGGTGCTATCCTCAGATGAAGTCGCAGGAGAATCAGATTCTTCTAGTGCAGCAGTGGATTGGGCAGGTAGAGTATCTGGACCAGACGACGGAGACTCGCTACCAGCCGGAGATATGTGCACAGATAAAGAGCGAGAGCTGGACGTGGATGATGAGGTCGCGGCATTTGACTGGACAGGTGATACCAGTTGCATTCGTGATGCATGTGGTGTGAGTGCGTTATCTTCCACTTGTGTACGTCGCTCAGCTTGTGCTGTGTATTCTGGCGGAGAGGTCCATTCAGTCTGTGTTGTATCGTCAGCTTGATCATCAGGAACGACCCATGAGTCCGAATCACGTTCACGGAAACGTTTTCGGTGCAATCCAGGCTGAGACACTACGGCATCTTCCCAGTCATTTTCATAGAGTTCGCGTTGATAACGAAGTGCCTCAACCGTATAGGGATGGATCTGGGAAAGTTTCCGCCTGCGCAGATTTCTACGGTGCTGTACTGGCACAGAAATACGCGACGAATGCGACAAGTCAGAGACTGCGCGTACATTGCCGTTTGGGGGCTGAGGACGCCGCGGCCGCGTGCCAAGAATGGTCAAATGCCTCCGACTTCGGTATGTAAGAACAGGCTCACCAGCGTCAGCATCGCTTGTCCATCCTACGGCCTCCTCTTCATCCGAAGTCCCTACGATTCCAGCTCGTACACAAGGAGGTTCATCATCCCTTGCCATACACAGTAGCCATGGATCAAAGAGGCATGTGTCAAATAAGCCGTGGCTGAACTACAAGTCAGGAGCTAGGCCTATCCGTGCATAATGCAACGTAATTCACACGTGATTCGTGGGCGGATTCGGCTCGGTCTTACACTTACATGGACCACAATTATGGCATTAAATATCAACAAATACTTATGAACCTCAGCAAATGTACGACATATGAGAATGGTTCTCCTCAAGTGCGGAGCACAGACTGTAGCCACGTCACGGCCTGCGATGTACGTAGCGACTCACGTGAGGTATTCCGGCGTGGAATCGAATGGGATGATGTATATGTGGTTAAAGCAGGGGTCGAGGCACTCGAGACCATACCGTTGAAAGGAATATGCTGTTCCAAGGTCGGAAGACCGACTGTCTTCGTCTCAACTTGTACTCGAGGAAGCTCAGACTTATTCTCATCTGGCACACTCACAATGGACCATTTTCGCCTGCGTGGCTTGCTGGGCTTGGCGGCGGGGGCATTGGTGATAGGCGAAAGCACGGATTTGGGACGTGCGCGAAGATCGTTGACACTTTCAGCACGCGATAAAGGTGGTAGAGAAACAAAGGCCGATGCACAAGATGCTGATGGAGACGAAGGCACGAACGTAGACATAGACGTTGATTCAGGCAAAGCATGCAAAACTGGGCGCAAAGAAGCATTCGACCTCGTAGGTGATGTCAGCGGCGACGAAGACAGCACAGACGTATCCAGTAGGTCCGAGTTCGACGAAGAGAGTGAGCGAGACATTCGTGGCCTGGTGGGTGTGTGAGGCATGGATGAGCAAAAGTTGGACGTGTAGCAGGTGACACACACTCGCGCACGGACATTAGGTACCTTGGATGCAGTTCCGCGCAAAAGAAAAAGTCCGGAACAACAAGAAGCACAAAACACATTCCCACACAAACGGCAGTGGTGCTTGCGTCGCCAAATACTGAATGGCTCCGAACAGCGCTTGCACCGCTTCACGAGACTGTCAGGGACCCATACCGGTGCATGATAATCCTCAAGTGAGGGCAGGGTGGTTTGTGAGGACGTAAACAGCATGGACTTGGATTTGGGTCGTCTAGATTCAGTGCTCATCGAAACTTGCTCCGATTCTGATAAGTCACCATCAAAAATCGTACCGTCGCTGCTGAGAGAGGTGAAGGAGAGCGGTCGCTCAGAAAGTTCACTGCTCTTTCGAATGGATGGAAGACTCGTTTGAAATTCGCTTTGTGTGTCACGAATGGCAGAGACCCAACTGTCCTTAGCTGCTTTAGTTGATGCATACAGAGAAAAGCTACATTGCGGCGATAAAATCTCGAACTTGTGTCGCAACGAAGGAATAGGCCGACTTGATATAGAGGGCATAGTCCGGGAGCTTGACAGTGATTCTGGAGGCAACATTGGCCATTCATCGTAGCTTATAACTGTCATATCTGACAGGTACAGTTTGTTCGTTAAATGTAAAATTTCATTGGCGCCACCTAAACCATGGGTTGATCGGGAGGAACATCGATCAAACGATGAATCACTTGAATGATCATTGGAATGATTTTGGACAGAATGAAGCAATTTCGACGAAGAGAGTTGTGACTCATCTTCAAAGACCAAAGATGAAATGTCTGAATTAGCTGCAGCAATAATAAGGCAGTCCGAGAAGAGGTAGAACCGACGCGGTTGAATATCTTTCCGACGGGTTTTAAGCAGGGTTCCATACTTAATCAATCGACGACCCGGAATAACAAGTGGTTCATCAAGGCCAATTAATGTGCGCTGAAGTGTGATCGCTGCAAGCGTGAGTTCGTGTTGTCGAACATGTTCGTTGACAAACGTGGCAATATGGTCCACAACTGCATATGTTTCGCTTAGCCAAGGATGGTCTTTGTGCTCAAGAGGCGTATTTTGAAGAAGTGCATGGAGCAAAAGTCGGTAACGCGGTACTCGTTGCACGATACTTAGCAGCTGCGCTTCCAAACCCAGCAGCGTCCCACGTGAAGATGCGCCATCAAAGTTCTTGGTTGCCTCTCGTAGAAAAAAACGAAACCGTTCATTGGATCTTTGCTCATTCTCAATGCACTGCATCGAGTTGGAAAAGTTTTGCATAAATAGAGAATACATCTTCAGGAAAGGGGCGATAGGAACGAGCAAATCCCCAATGGCGTCATGCACAGGATCCCAATCCACTGTCGGCTCAGCCTGGTATGTCTCCTTCGGTGGCTTGTGACTTGAAGAAACCATCCTCTCTTGAAGACGTGAGAGCAACTCTTTACTGAGCCGAAGAATGTCATGGAAGTTGGCAAATATACGGTTCACTGCGCTACGCGAAAGAATAGGTGCTGAATCTTGGAGTGAATCCAGCAGTGGGGTATAATAAAACTGGTGTTAATTTGAACCCACGTACCTTATCTACAAGAGCAAGAATGTTCACATAGGCCTTCTCCGTTTCGTAAAGTTCGATAGCAAGACACTTTCGCTTGACGAGCCGGCGATCAGAGAGAGTGTGTGCAGCTCCTCCTTTACCTCCTGATTCAATCTTCGTGCAAACAGGCTCCAAAGAACCATTGCGTGGGTTTGACCATGCCAGGTTTCGCGCATTCTGATGCTCGCCCAGCGATAGACGGCGATCTGTGCTGGCTGTCATGAGGATCGAAGACCTTGGCCTTGTGGCGACAGTCCTGCTTCGATGCCTCTGCACCACAGATGCAGATGGCCAGCCTGCATTGGACATAGCACTCCAAGAGCTGTCCGTATACAAGGGTACAAAGTAGGGAAGGGGCAAATTTAAGTTTTGTTGGATCCTTAAACACTATGTTGCAGCTGCGCGCCTTGACCCATTGTTGTTGTGTCCGCATGGACGCCCATTATTTTGAGTCTACGCGTTCGCGTTGGGCCAATCCAAGAACAAACACGTGACTCATGGATGGACTAAGCAACATGTAACTGATAGACATAACGCTACCTGTGTCAAGACAAGCTAAAGGGGTATCTCGATTAGGGTCTTTTAATAGACACAATCTGATCAAGAGGATTGAGGCAGAGTATCTTGTGCACCTGAATCTTGCTGAGATGTGGAACGACTGTCCTCATGTGTGATGGGTGACATGCCGGGCAAAGGTGGCATGGGGGGCATACCTGGCATCGGTGGCATACCTGGTACGGGGGGCATGCCTGGCATCGGTGGCATACCTGGCATCGGCGGCACACCTGGCATTGGGGGCATGCCTGGCATCGGTGGCATACTTGGCATCGGTGGCATACCTGGCATAGGTGGTATACCTGGCATACCTGGCATACCTGGCATAGGTGACATACCTGGCATTGATGGCATAGCAGTCCATCTAGGGTCTACCTCCTTAGAAAGCATACCAGACACTGATTGTTAGTTCAAGCAGAAACGTACTTAAAGCCATCATCAGCTCAGGCCCAGACGGTTCATACTGTATGGTTAGATACAAAGTGAATGGATATAAATGCAACGTGCCTTATACGTGTTCTTCCAGAGATACGACAAGCGTTCCCAGTGCTCAGAATTGGTAGGGTCAAATGAGGCCTGATCAAAGGCCCGTAAATCATTTTTCGCCTCAGTATCAGAGGAAGAGGCTGATGCTTCTGGTGAGGAGAAAGAGTTGCGGTCATGAAAAGATCCACCTTGAGGAAAGGCTGCTTGCGACATCTCGGAGCGAAGCGAGGATGGAGCTGAGGTTGGTGTGTCTTTAGCAGATGGGGCCACTGGTGTCGTCAACGATCCTTGCTGTCTTTGCGAAACTTGACCGAGGAGTTCCAACACGTTGGCTGGGAGACCTGACGATGCGGGGGCGACTTGTCCTCTATCCTCAACGGGCTTGGACGACGCACCGCTAGGTGACGTGGTCTGATCGCGAATCTGTTGTAGAATTTTCGCATTAAACGTTCCGGCACGATCCCAAATATCAATCACTTTCCGAACTTTTTCACGCTGCTCTTCAGGTGTATGTTTCAAACTATCGATGCCAACCTGAGCTGCTGGGTCCTGCAATGCGTGTAGGAATGTGCTTGCATTCGTGGCCAATTCAGAGGACGGTATATTTGAAATAAACCCGACACCATGACGACGAACAATTTCTTGTGCGTGTCTGGCTACCGCATCAAATAAATATAATGAAATGAGCTTCGAGTTGGGTGGCGATCGCACATGTGCTTTGACCATCACTTTGCACAGTCCCTCTGCATTTGCCAAAGCTTGCGTGGCGCTCTCGGTCACTCGCGCCACTCTTGAGCCAGACAATTTGTTCGAAGAGATAGTCTCGTAAAGGAGAGCGGAAAATGACTCATGGGTTATTGATGAGATGCACACGTACCTCGATGTCAGTCATGCCCCCTCACACGATGGCACACAGACGATCGGATGGGCCATCCGATTTAAAAAATTGGTGGGGTCATCTCAACAGGGTGAACAAATTTATTTCGAGATATACCCACGGACATACACGTAAGCATCGTGTGAACACGTTGAATCTATTCCTCTGACGCTGCTCGGTGATCATGGTGTATATTAAGCGCTGGGGCGAGTTCAAGGCGCAATCATTAGACTTATGCAAAAGAAGACCATCAAAAGCACGCCTTGTATTAAAAGCGCGTCCAAAAACACAATTGCTGACTGTGAAGGTGACGGATTCCTCAATCTCGCTGAATTTTCGCTCGAAGTCGTCGATTATTCTGAATCGACTGGATGAATTTCAAAGAGACATGTTTGTGGTCATGTCTGGCATCACACCAACCAGCCCTAAGCAAGAGTCTTCCGGAGCACATGCTACTGAGATGCATGAGGAGACAACTACGAGCAAACCAACCACTCAAACAAGCCACGCCAAATCGGGCAAGAAGAAAAAGAACAAGAAAAAGTAACAATTTACAACGCACGGGTTCTTATAAATTCTTTGTATTTGTACTATAATGCACCGGCTTGGCTCAAGACTCCGTGCAAAAGGCCCTTTTTGTCCAAGTCCTGGAGTGAATCAAGGCCACCCTGTCATGTTAGTCGGACCATTCATGAGCAAGTGACGCACCAGTAGTTTGGAGCCTGCAATAACCTTGGGATAGGTACGATGACCAGTGAGGTCCCATAGCAGCGGTTGAATAGAATGGGCGTCGGCTTTTGTGGCTGTAAGTCCGAGTTGCGACGTACCTCTCAGATCGACTTCGTGCGTAATAAGACGAGCATTGTACGTCGCCAAGAGTTCTTTCGCACCCCTCGAATAAGGGCAATATGATTTGGAAAATACAGTCAGCGGAGTGTTTTGGAGATGTTTCCTACTCCACTGGACAGGGTGCTCCAGATATAATTGCGCGTCAGAAATGTCGCCATGATTCAAGCTTTTCAGTCGGGTTAGAAATTGCACATGAGCATCGTTTGGCAAAACACTATTACCAGATACCCAGTGCTGCCAATCTATCCATGTCGAATTGTCCACGCGAAACGAGGGATCCAACATTTCCCCCATCAGTACAATTAGCAAGTCTTCCTTCGACGGATAAGTTTCACCGCTGCGCCCATAATCAGACAGCTTAGCTTGATTAGGCACTGGTATTCCTGGTATAGCGCCTGGAATTTTTCGTATGATTCGCTCGACGTCGTTGTCAATTCTTGACATACTTGAGCGGTAAGATGGGTTTAGCCGCACAGAATGTGAGACGGCCCATAGGCATACGACAAGAAATAATGTGCAGACAATAATCATACTTCTTTTTCTCTTGAACCATGCAAAAGGAATCTTTACGATGGACTTGGACCCAGCATCAGACGCTGGGTTTTGACTCAACCCCAACTCAAGTCGCACACTATCCATGTTTCCTATGATGGTGGGGAAATCGAGTGGGGTGATGAGGCTGTAACGAAAGTGGAGATGTCGGCCGAAACACATTTTTTTTCTTCGTTTTCGATCCAATTGCATTGTCCTCAAATTCTGCCACAAACACGCAAGAAGCCCGCGACCTAAGACCATCGTTGTTCATCTGGGCCGAGGAGCATGAGGGTTGAGCACTGTTATTTCTGCTCGGCACCGTCATACCCGGGACGAGGCATCACATTCGTGCGGAATGATGCGAAAGTGTTCCGGTTTTGCAAATCCAAATGTCACAAGAACTTCAAAATGAAACGTAATCCACGCAAAGTGCGTTGGACCAAGGCATTCCGCAAGGCTGCTGGCAAGGAAATGACGGTGGACTCGACACTAGAGTTTGAAAAGAGACGCAACGTCCCTGTCCGATATGACCGTGAACTTGTGACTGCGACGCTGAATGCCATGCAGCGTATCCAAGAAATCAAAGCCCGCCGCGAGCGCGCCTTTTACCGCGCACGGATGGCCAAGGCTGCTGGTGGCAATGTCAAAGCGAAGGCCAAAGAAGTTGACCGTCTTGCTGTTCATCGTAATCAACATTTGCGCCGTGCAATCCAGGCTGATGCTGCCAAAGCCGAGCGCCAAAAAGTCAAAGTTGCAGCGCGTAAGAGTGCATTGGTGAGCGCTGGTGACGATGGAATGGCGATGGGTATGCAGACTGATGAGTAGTTCTTTTGTACAGTAGTCCAACACTATATATGGCCCCAAAGTTTGAATGTACGCGCCCATTCTCCGCTCGCGAGGCGATGACCATCTGAGCTCACGTCGACGCTCATCACTTTGCCCGAGTCGCCACTGAGTGCCTTGACAAGCTGCCAATCGTCGGCACTCCAAATCTTCACCAGGCCATCATAGCCGGCAGTGGCGAAGTACATCCCGGATCGGCGAAGCGCTCGGGTATCGTAGTCGGGCGCATGGTCTTCCACATCCATAGAAACGTCATCATCACTTGTCCAGGGTAAGGGCTCCGGAGCTCGCTCATCAGCCGCTTGGAAGAAGCGCACATCTGCGACAGATGAGCGATGTGCTGGGATAGTGTAGATGCTGCTCAATGTGCGAAGATCCCATACGCGTGCGGTATCGTCGCCTGATGTCGACACTAATTGGTATCCATTCGGCGCAAATGCCATTCCAAGAATCTCCCTTGCGTGACCATCAAGTACCATGGCCGTGCGACCCGTGCGCACATCCCAGACTCGCCCAATCCCATCCAACCCGCCAGATCCAACCAAGGCGCCATCGCATTGAAAATCCACTGTATAAACTTCACGGCTGTGTCCCTCTTGAAGCATGAGCTCCTGAGCTCGTGCTACGTCCCATAGACGCCAAGTGCCGTCGAAAGATGCACTGGCAAGATAATCGCCCATAGGGTGGAAAGCTATGCGACAAACACGTGCTTCATGGCCACGAAGTACGCTCAAAGGCCGCTTCTCGTCGCCCAATGACCACGTACATATAGTTCCATCGCCGGCGCCAGTCGCCAAGTTGACAGACGAACGGTCTTGGTCAATCGTGGCTCGTGGGTGCCATGCCAATCCTGTCACACGATCCTCATGTGCTTGAGTTGTCGAGTCAGCCACTGCGTTCGATTTGAACCACGCCACGTACCGTGCAATGTGCCTAAGGGCGAGGCATTAGGCATCTCCCAAAGCGCTGCTTTTCCAGACCAACATCCGGTAGCAAGAATAGAGGAGTCAGGAGAAAACCGGACGATCGACACAGGCCGCTCGCCAGCCACCTGTGAGCCGAGGCTGGTATATGACTTCAATGGGTCAAGCACTGACTTGCGCAATGCGGCCATGTCGCCCAATGAGGACTGTGCTTCGAAATGTTGCTGAGAAAGCCGCCTTTTTGCACGCGAAAGGGAATACATGGCAATACGACGGCGTGCAAGAAGCAAAGCTGTCGAACCTTCAGTAAAAAACTCTTCATCCTCGTCGTCGTCATTCTCCTCTGGTGCGTCCGCTACCGGCGCGTGAGACAAATGAACGGCATTCTTTCCGTGTCGTGCGATAAGAACTCCCAAAAGACGCGCACGTCGATCTGCCTCGTGCTCACCAAAGAGGGTCACAGGCTCATCGTACCGTCGCAGAGTTTCGCGCACGTGTATATCAGATGTAGGCACAGGCACCTGTTGCGCGAGTTTGCGCTGTTCAAGCATCGCATTCGCCGCTGCATCACTTGCACTGTATACGCCAGGACCTTGTGAATCTGATTTTCCGTCATCAGTACGCCTGCACATCGCCAACTTACCTAGTTCATCCCACGCAACACTACGATCTGCCATCCCAATGCCAACACGAACGATGAAAGTGCCCCTTCGCGCCGTACGCGTCGCTTTGAATCACGTGATGAAAGGATGAGCGTGGCCAAGGCCAGCGAGCCAGCGAGTAAGGCACCCGATCGGTTGTAGAAGGGCCTGCTCACTAGGTGAATCCCACGCTTTTCGTGCTGGCAAGTGACAGACAAAGACGATGACGACTCCAGCGCATCCGAGCGCAGAGCAAGTGTTGGCGAGCATTGAACAGGCAGGCGGCGAAATTCAAGATTCCCGGACTCTCTCGCCTGTGCAAATGCTGCCGTTGAATGAGCAAGCGAGTCGTATTCTCCAGAGCTCGAGTGATGCACAAGATAAGGATGATCTCCAAGCTGAGGAAGCTGCTCATAAAGCTGCAGCTGCCTGGCAGATCGGACTGCAAGGTATTTTGCTTTCACTTCAAAGCAAGGAGATGATTAATTTCCGCAGCATAGATGCGCAACCCTTGTTTCTCACGCTGGATGGCCGTCAAACGATCCGTCTTGGATCGCCCGAGTATCGTCTATGGAGTGCCCTTCCCGAAACTGGGGAAGGGCGAAGTCAGCCAGATCTAGAGTCTATGCTGGGGAAAGATACGTTCAAGCTAGCCCAATCGCGTGCGTTTCGTAATAAGATTGTTCGGCGTCTGCCCGATGGAACGTTCGCCCGTGCGGAATCGACACTAGACCAACAGCTAGGGGACGAGACGCGATCCGAACTTGTAGAGCTTGCTAAGACAGGAAAGCTGCAAGGAGAGGGGGCAGATAAAAAGATCGCTGAGCTCAAGAAGCGAAAGATGGTCGGTCAACGAAAACTCTTGTACTTCTCAATGGCCAAGGGACCGCAATTTGCTCTTACGGTGCAGAAGCTTGAGACAGATCTAACTTCAGATATGCTAGCCTCTGGAGCATGGAAGAAAGCGGCGTTCAAAAAGTACAACTTCGACGCAGAAGGTGTTTTGCCTCCATCAGGTGCATTGCATCCATTACTGAAAGTGCGTGAAGAGTTCCGTCATATCTTTTTCGATATGGGATTCACAGAGATGCCAACGAATCGATTCGTGGACTCGAGCTTCTGGTGTTTTGATTCCATTTTCGTCCCCCAACAGCACCCAGCTCGTGATGTACAAGACACGTTCTTTGTCGCGGATCCTCCATCAGCCACGGAAGTGCCAGAAGACTACCTGAAACGTGTGATACAAGTGCATGAAAATGGGGCATATGGCTCTATTGGCTATAGGTATCCGTTCGACGTCAAAGTGACGGAGAAGCTCGTTTTGCGCACACACACGACAGCGGTATCCTCGGCCATGCTGTATTCGATCGCACATCAGCCGGGTGGGTTCAAGCCAGCGAAGCTGTTTTCTATTGACCGCGTGTTCCGAAACGAGGCAGTCGATGCAACGCACCTGGCCGAGTTTCATCAAGTGGAAGGTGTGGTTGCCGACTACGGTATCACCTTGGGTGATTTGATTGGATTCATGCAAGTGTTCTTTTCAAAGATGGGCGTCAAGAACCTTCGCTTCAAGCCTGCTTACAACCCATACACCGAGCCGAGTCTCGAGATCTTTTCTTTCCATGAAGGGCTGAAGAAATGGGTCGAAATCGGTAATAGCGGCATGTTCCGTCCAGAAATGCTACGACCCATGGGACTGCCAGAAGATGTGAATGTGCTCGGCTGGGGCTTGAGTCTCGAACGCCCGACAATGATTCGCTATGGTATCAAAGACATCCGTCACCTTGTGGGGCACAAGGTGCCTCTTGAAAGCGTCGAAAGAGCCCCTGCTGTGCGCTTCTAACTAGTGCGGTTGCTGTAGCCTAGCGTAGAACCAGGGGAAGTACAAAAATCTCGCATACACAGACCGAATATTCGTTGCCGCTTTCGTACGCGTGTGTAATGGCACTGTGCCTTCGTCCCCTAGAGCAATTGTGGCAATGTTAGTGGAAAGTCTCCACATCAAATTGGGCTAGATTTCCTCTCATCGGTTTCCTGGACGCACCGCGCCCACTGCGATTCAATCGAACCGTACGCGAGGCATGCTGTCACGCCACTTGACTGTACTACGTAGCGCATGTCGTGTTTCGCACGATCTACGTGTACCTTCAACGCAGGCTGTGCGAAAGTCAGCTTGGTCCGTTTGCTACTCACGTCGACCTCTGCACATTTCCAGGTCAGATGCGGCGTCCACCGCGGCGCTTGATATGGGGGTTGCCCCAGCTGTGGAAAAGGACCATGAGATATTAAAGGAACTTTTAGACACTCGCCACTCTTCAGGCCATGTACTTTTGCAGGGAGCCCCTACTGGATTATTTCAAATTGACCATTTGCGCACACCAAGCGACTTTTTGCTCCTTGCACAACGTACCCTCATTCGTTGCCAGCTGCTTGTTCAGCGCATAGCTCGTGCGATTGGAAATCCAAGTGAGCTTGCACGTGTGGTCCGAAATCTCGACCGCCTAAGTGACATGTTATGTGGTGTCATCGACATGGCCGAACTGGTCCGTCATGCACACCCCGACCAGGGTTGGGCAAATGCAGCAAATGATGCGTACGAGTACTTATGCAATTATATGAATGTGCTGAACACGCACACGGAGCTATACGATGCTCTCCGTTGCGTAATGGAGACAAAGGACATTTACCACAGCCTGTCTCAGGAAGCTCAAGCTGTTGCACACATCTTTATGCGTGATTTCGAAAAGTCAGGCATTCATTTGCCGCCCCATGAACGCAACCGATTCGTCGAACTCAGTGATCAAATCATGATTTTGGGCCGTGCGTTCTTGCAAGATATGTCGACAGGCACGAGTGATACCATTGTCGAGTTTCCTACCGACCTGCTGGATGGCTTGGACACTTCGATCTTTGCGCAGAACCTTTTCCGCCTTCGTCCATCTAAAAGCATTCCGGTCGTCCCAGGAAGTTGGGAACTACACTACATTAGCAAGTATGCGCCTAATCCACAGGCTCGTCGCTTAGCCTACATGATTTCCTACACTGGTCGCACGCAGCCAGTCGCCGTTCTGGAACAGCTGCTGCACGCCCGATATGAGCTTGCCAAACTCACCGGGAAACAAAGCTTTGCCGAGATGACGCTTGTGGATAAAATGGCCGGCACACCTGAGCACGTTTTGCGTTTCCTACGTCTGTTGGCCGACGCACAGCGACCTGTCGCTCAGCGCATGATTGCCGAGTTTGGTCAGTTGAAACACGCGCTGGAAGGTAGCAGCCAAGTGGAAATCTGGGATCGCGAGTACTATGCTGACGCATATCTTCAGCGGCATCACCCATCACAACTGGCTCCATTGTCGCCATACTTGTCGTTGGGTTCGATATTTACAGGGCTATCCCGCCTCTTCTATCTATTGTATGGAATCCATTTCCGCGCCGCAGAAACACTGCCCGGTGAAGTGTGGCATCCAGACGTGCTGAAACTAGAAGTTGTCGATGAGACAGAAAGCAGCGTCATTGGTCTAATTTACTGCGACCTTTATACTCGCGACGGCAAGCCGCCTAGTGCTGCGCATTATACTGTGCGTTGTTCGCGGCGCATCGACCTTGACGACACACATCTGGACATGGAGCTTGGAGCAAGCGCGGACTTACCCCCTGTCGCAGACACGGAGCATCTACTGGGTGTGAAGGGGGCGACTGGGTTTGGTCGTCCCGGTCGATTCCAACAGCCAGTTGTTGTGCTGATGACAGACTTTGCGCCTCCCAACATCGGGCATGGCGGTGCAAGTCTCTTGCGCTGGCACGATGTGGAAACACTTTTCCACGAGATGGGTCATGCTATTCATTGTACGTGGATAATACAACCGAGAAGCTTCTTCTAACAACAGCTATGATTGGGCGCACAGAATTCCACAACGTTTCGGGCACGAGATGCGCTACTGACTTTGTCGAATTGCCATCGATCCTTATGGAACATTTCTTGACAGATCCTAGTGTCGTCGCGCTGACAGCACATCATCACCGTACTGGCTCGCCATTGCCGTATGTGCAGCTGCAAAAGCATTTAGCAACGCAACGAAGCTTAGATGCTCTTGACACGCACCAACAGATCCTTCTCGCATCACTTGACCAGCGCTACCACTCAGAACGTGCTGGTGCCCCAACCTTCTCGTCTTCGCAGGAGCTTGAATCGCTACAAGCTGACATGGGACTGTTCCCACCGGTATCAAATGCAACATGGCAGGGCCAGTTCGGGCATCTATTTGGATATGGTGCGACTTATTACAGCTATTTGTTTGACAGAGCCATTGCAGCGCGGGTGTGGGAACAAGTCTTTGCAAAAAAACCACTTTCTCGCGAGGCCGGTGAACGTTTCAAAATGGAAGTGCTGCGACACGGGGGCGGGAAGAGCCCATGGGAAATGCTTTCGCGGCTTCTCCATGAAGACAAGATTGCCGATGGTAACGCAGGTGCCATGGAGGCTATCGGACGATGGGGTCTTGGACAAAACCAATCGAACGAGACCATCTCCGCGCATCTATAGATTATCAGCAGAGGTAATTAGTAACAGCGCCAAAACCAATCAGATAAAGTCCGTCTCAGTCTCCCCGATCCTCTCCCCGCATTTGCCACTAGTGCTCTCGTTGTTGCTATAACAGACATGATCATTCTTGTGCGTTCGGAAAGCTCGCTGACCGTAGCACCATTTGAATAACTCGCGTTCACAACGTATCCTGTGGATTCTCGAAGAACTCAGTATCCCGTATGAAATCAAACGCTATAATCGTGGCCCCGATCACCTTGCGCCAAAGGAGCTGAAAGAAGTGCATCCATTGGGCAAAAGCCCGGTGATCACGGACACCGCCCGTGATAACAAGGTAGTTGCAGAGAGTGGTGCTATTATCAACTACCTGATCAAGTACTATGGTCAGGGTCGTGGTCTCCCATCGAAGGATCGTGAAGATGACAACGATTTTTGGACGCAATTCAGCGAGGCAAGCTTGATGCCAAAGCTTGTGATGAAGTTGATTTTCATGCTTGTTCCATCTCAGTCGCCATTCTTTGTGCGCCCAATTCTCAACATGATCGGTAGCCAAGTAAATGGCCGTCTGGTTGATCCTGACTTGAAGGCCATGATCAAGCTTACCTCAGATACTTTGACCAAGGAAAGCGGCGATGGCCGTGCTTGGTTCGCGGGAGGTGACAAGGATGGCAACCCTACAGCGGCTGATTATCAGATGCTGTTCCCTATTGAGGCCATCACGAGTGGTCGAATGGACCCAGCCATGGTTCCAGAGCCATTGAAAAACTGGATCGACATGGTGCACAAGCGTCCTGCCTACATACGCGCCTATGAGAAAGGCGGTGCTTATGATTATGCAAAGCTCTGATGTCTTTCTTCTGAACGATAACGAGCATCTGCCAGACCCGAGAGGATCTTCGTGTGGTAGAGACGCCTATAGGCCGAATTTTTTTGACGCGCCCTTAAATTTATTAAACAACCACATCTCAAAATTTTAATGAACTCGTAGTCGCTTTCCCTACCAGGACTACTTCATGCGTGTGCATTCGCGTGATGAGGACATTCAGATTTCACAGTCCGTAACATCACAAGAAAAAGACATTAGATGCGAAAAGGATGCAGAAAAATGTGCGGTCATTTCTGCTTCTCACGTTGATGAGCCATACTCGGCATTTCCACAGCGTGTAAGACTTTTCATTGTTTTTACCGCCTCTGCCTCTGCGTTTATGAGTCCATTTGCTATTAACATATACATGCCAGCCGTTCCGGACATATCTGAACATCTTTCTATCTCAAGTGCCGAAGCACTCCTTTCCGTCACAATGTACATGATCTTTCAAGGATTGTCTCCTTCTATTTGGGCACCTTTGTCTGACACTTATGGTCGACGGCCGATTCTGGTGTGTACGTTTTTGGTGTTTCTCATCGCCAACCTTGGCTTGTCATTCGCTAATACGTACTGGCTACTTCTTGTTCTGCGCATGCTTCAGGCATGCGGTGCTAGCAGTGCCATTGCCATCGGTGCCGGTTGCATCAGTGATGTGTCAGAGCAGAAAGAGCGCGGGTCATACATGGGCTTCTTTCAATTTGGTACACTCCTGGGACCCTCTATTGGGCCTGTTGTTGGCGGATTCATGGCCCAGGCATGGGACTGGCATGCAGTTTTCTTTTTTCTTTCAGCGTTTGGTGGCGTCTACATGTTCTTTTTGTTTTTGATGCTTCCCGAGTCCTTGCGTGCCTTAGTGGGAAATGGTGCAAAAATACCTATTAGTGTATGGCGCACGGTAATTCCCCTTTGGGACATTAAAAAAGCCAGTCTATGCCATGAATTCATGACCATGCCTCCTAAATTGCACATTCGTACAATGGGGTTTGATTTGCCCTGGCGAATGTACCTGCAGCCTGACATTGCCATGATGATTGCTTCGTACGCTATTCCTTTTGGTGCTTTTACAGTCATGAGCTCAACGCTTTCTCCTATCTTGTTTGACAATTACAATCTTAAACCATGGGAAATGGGGCTCTGCTTTCTGGCAATTGGATGTGGCAGTGCTATCGGAAGCATTGCTGTTGGCTACTTGCTTGATTATGAATATGCACGCGAAAGACATATTCACGGTGACAATATCAACCTTCATAAGGTCCGATTAAAATATATGCCGTACTTTAATGTCTTATTTTGCCTGTTCTTTCTTGCCAATGGATGGCTGTTGGACTATACGATTCATCTTGCAGCTCCGCTAATCATGCAATTTCTTGGTACGTTTTTCGATACATTAACCTCAGCGAGCGTAGCGGCTATTATGTATTATAATTGCATGTGTGTACACTTTACAGACTAACGACAAGAAACACAGTTCTGGTGGATATCTACCCGCAACGAGCTGCTTCTGTCACAGCAGCTCTGAACATCGGACGTTGCTTGATAGGTGCCGGATTTGTTGCTGCTTCACAGTATATTATTGATGCCATTGACTATGGGTGGACGATGACGTTGATGGGATTGGTTTGCCTTTTTCTACCAAACCCTTTGATATGGGCTGTCATGCGCTTTGGACCCGGCTGGAAGAGAAAGCGCGAGATTCGCCAGCCTATGAAATAGATGTATCAATATGATGTAAATTTTTTTTATTCTCATACCCACATTCTCCCGGATTTTCCCCGATGTGGCTGTTCGACGTGTGGCACAACACCATCTTCTAAAAAGCAGCTCACAGCCTGGAAATTGTTCGCGCATTGTTGGGTCATACGAAACAATCTGCCAAAGCTTCCCCAAGAGCTTCCAGGAGAGAAGTAGAAAAACTTTCTTCACCATGCAGCATAAGGAGGGACCACCTCTGCCACTAACGCAGCCTCGGGATCGGGCCGGGCGTTTTGTTGATCAGGATGAGACTGTTTTTTCCGCGTTTCTCCCTCACATAAAGCTCATGATCGTCATTTTTGCAGCTGTTTCTGGATTCATGAGTCCCTTTTCTAGTAATATTTATGTTCCCGCCCTGGATACTATTAGCAAAGAACTGAGTATTTCAAGGGCGGACACTTTGTTGTCAGTGACTACTTATCTAATCTTCCAAGGCCTAGCGCCTTCGTTTTGGGGGCCTCTATCCGACACGCTGGGAAGAAGGCCGATTTTGGTTTGTACATTCACTGTTTTACTAGGCGCGAACCTCGGATTAGCTTTTACAAACACATTCTGGCTTCTCCTAGTTCTGCGCATGCTTCAGGCGTTTGGCGCAAGCAGTGCAATTGCGATTGGGGCAGGACTTATCAGTGATTTGGCACGTAGAAAAGAACGGGGAAGATACATGAGTTATTTTCAGTCAGGGGCACTCGTTGGCCCATGCATTGCACCTGTCGTTGGCGGTCTAGTCACTCAACGATGGGACTGGCATGCTAACTTTTTCTTTTTGGTTGCGTTTGGAGGGCTTGTGAACCTCTTTCTGGCCATTTTTCTACCGGAGACACTGAGGTCGTTGGTCGGTGATGGATCAATGCGTCCGTGCGGCATGTGGAAGACGATATATCCTATGAGACTAACAGCATCTTCCGGCTCAGACCTATCTGATGCTCCCCTGATGAAAAAACCTCCTCGCTTCAATATTCTAAAAATGGGGTTCGAAAAGCCGTGGCTTGTGTATTCTCAGTTGGACATTCTTTTGCTTATAATCACTTATTCCGTTCCATTTTCTGTATTTTCCGTCACATCCTCTATCTTTTCTCCCACGCTGGCTTCCAATTACGGCTACAATCATATTATAATTGGACTATGCTATCTTCCTCTCGGGGCAGGCTTTGCAATAGGGAGTATAATTGCCGGACGCCTGATTGATTGGGAGTATGCACAAGCCAAGAAAAAACACGGCATCAGTCTGAATTTATTCAAAGCGCGTCTAAAGCTGGGTCCAATTTTCAATGCAATCTTCTGTTGTGGCATACTCGCATTCGAGTGGTGTTTACACGAACAAGTTCATATTGCTGCACCACTGGTCATCATATTTTTCACCATGATGTCATCCATGATCTATTTTACCGCCATGTAAGTCTAATATTTGCTGACATTAAGTAATGCACTACTTGTGGATTTATACCCTGATCGGGCTGCATCAATTGTTGCATCGTTGAATATTTCCCGATGCATACTTAGCGCTATTATTGTCGCTATTACGCAATTCATAATTAATGGAATCGGAACTGGATGGACCTTCACCATATACACCCTTGTGGGTGTATTCATCCCTATTCCTGTAACGATCGTGTTGATACATTACGGCCCTAGATGGCAGACAAACCGAGAACAAGGCGTCCCAAACAACAAAATGTCTTTGGCTCCCCAAGAGCGAGTATAGGGATGCCGAGAGGGAATATGTTTGTGGACTGCCTAGTAATATATTCAAGAGGCGTGGATTTTGGTAGCTAAAATCGCGCGGAGAAGACCGAACTAGAAGCTTGCTCTGTATCCGAAATTTACTAGTTGCCTAACACATGTTGTGTGCAGGAATATTGAAAGGCGCATATTTGTGTCCTGAGCCTATTCTATCCTTATACCATTGCGTAGCAGATGAATAGCGGTTGCATCTAATCCATGTATTTGATCCACAAAGAGAATATTACAGAACAAAATGATCTATACATATTGATACTACTATCAAACTATGCTGCACTGACTCTCACAAGCTACTTGGTTAAAATTTCCTTCGGGGAAAGATCATAGTCAATGTCAAATTAACACTGCTAGTTTTTACATGCTGGCAAGATACATACATCTCGTTGAAGATGGGACCATAATTTTTCCCTCTTACCTAATGTCATCTAATTTTTTTTGGATAGCCTCCAGTAATTACTCTCTATCTGTCATTTATTCGACCGAGAAGCTCGGTGTCAAGACCCAATAGTATAAACTCAATCGCATCGCTTTGACCATTTCGACTTTGCCCAGTGATGATAATTACAAAATCCATATTATACCTCATTGTGCTGATAGGAATTGTCGTTGCTGATGACGAGTGTAGTAGGCCACCGGATGTGCAAATGGCAGACTGCACGAGCCGATGCTTGTACAAGGCTGGCCACGCAGCATGGCCCCACTGGTCACAGGATCCGAAGTCAGATGATTTCGGAACATCAATGAGCTTCATGTGCCGAACAGAGTACAGAGAATACAAGACTTTCAATGATCAACTACGTCCATGTCTACAGGGATGTCCCGTTGAGGACATCCAAAATTTCGACAAAGTATATTCTAAGTACTGTGAATGGTTTTACAAGAATCAAAGCAAAGATTGTGTCAAGAGCAGCGCGTCTCAAATCATTTCGAATAAAAATTATTTCTTGGTTGGTGCACTTGGAGTAGCTGCAATGACCTTGTTGTAATGTCATCAGCCATCAACGGTGCATAAACTAGCAGATTGTACTCAAGTCAACGGATCGTTTGCATTGTTATGACCGGACCGGCTTGTAACGTTCAAGCCCAACCATGTCAAATTATATGGTCATTCTGATAGGTCGGATAACATCAAAACTTAGGCTTGACTTTCATGAAAATGCTTGGCGTTTTACGTTTTATTACGTGATTCCGCGAGAATGTGGCTATAGGGCCAATCAATTGACACGTTGTAATAACACGTAATCGCTAGATGTCTTTCTCTAGGCACGCATACCTGGTTGCTTAAAGCACAGACTTGCATTCGAAAGGGCAAAACACAAATCAGAAAGCTCCACATAAAACAAGCGTTAGAGACAAGTTTTCCTAAGTACCTTGCAAACAAGCTAACGAACTCATCGTATTAAAAGTTCTCGTGTATCATGATCGCCCAATCGTTTCACTTGCAATGGCTCAAACCGGCAATGTTCAATTCAGCGGAAAATGTTCAGCTTTGGCCTGTAGGACGGTCATTTCCAATATGACGGGCGAGGCTCGCTTTTCTGACTGCGTAGATATTCATATTTTTAGCGTAGCAGTAGACTTGAATACGACTGACATCCAGCTATTAATTGAAGCCCTCCTTCAATACAGTATGCGTACATGAAACGCATTTGATAGCCCTCAAATCTTTGATTAATGTGCGTGAATGGCATGAGGTAGGAGATAGGATTGAACATACTGAATCAGAAGTGACAATGAGATTATCCAAGTCATGCTGCCCACAAGCTGGTACTCGTACGAAAATCAAAGATATATGATTTACAAAGTAATTGATCATCGAAAGATCAACATAAGACTATACCTGCTATTCTAACCAGGCACTCTGACGCATGCCACTGGAACAAGAGCTATGCTTCGAAAATATATCGCAATACCGAGTTTCTTGTAACTAATCGAATAGATAATCCTCGATTAAGTGAAACTTCCTCTGTGTATCACCCTGAACTGGCAGAATTTACTGAGATGCTATAACAGTAGTACATACGAGCGAAAATTATTGGTTTGATGATGGTTAGTAAAAGCATTAGAACGACTAGCGTACATCGAACATGTCATACGTCCAAAGTTTTGCTGGTTTTAGCTCCACTTGCCTTGCATACAGACTCCATCAATTTGTGTCGTCGTCACAAGTTTGCAAGTTTTGTAAGAGACGACTATGAAACATACATAATGAAAACATTTTAGGTTGGACGCGCTTAGAAGATGTATGAATGTTCAAGGTGACAGAAATGTGGTGCAATACGCGAAATTGAATCTGCCAAGTGAAGATAGATCGATCAGCATTCACGCCGACGGTAGGCATCGTTTGGCGAAAACTCGGACTTGTCGCACGTAGTAACAGGAGTCACTATTCCACATGACTTTGAAAAAACTAGATTACATCCATTGGAACCAAAGGGCCAGAAGATTCGTATACAATGTAACTATTGGTAGAATTTTGATTCATTCCCTTCACATACTTCGCCTAATCCACCATTCAACTTCACTGTACTGCTAAAAATTTATCGACTTGTTCATAAATCGATTTTTAAATTTCGAAACTTAGTAAGTGTGAGTGCCAACGGAAGCAGGGCATGTGCCAGGACCGTGTCCAACGCCTGTGCCAAAGTAGTAACCGTGGTGGTCGTCAAACGTCCAAATAGGATCGACCGTATTAGCACCAAAGTGGTTCTCTTGTCCAGGGTAGAACTTCCAATTATCAGAGTTCACAGGGTTGATCCACACCTGTCCCGATGGGTGCTGGAAGCCCCAATCGCGAGGTGGCATGTGAGGGACCCAGTCGCGACCATTTGCAATGTAGAAGAAGCGACCACCAATCCTGTTATCCACAGAGCTAGCAAATTTAGCATTTCCTGTGCGTGGCATAGCAAAAGCAAAAGCCTTGTAGATACCGTGTTCGAGACGATGCTCCAAGTCCATGGCAGCCAAAGCTGTCATTGCTGCACCAAGAGAGTGTCCAGTCACTGTCACACGTGTGTCATTGTACTTCTGCATGCACTTGACAATCTCTGCGTAGGTGTCATCCCTAACGTCCATGTAAGCATCGACAAAGCCAGACAAAAGCTGACTACCCTCATCATATGCATCATTCAATTCCTTAGGTGGATCCCGCAAAGCAAGGTTTACATCGTGTAAGATGGACAAAATACTTGCTGTAGTACCTTCGAAACTAACCGTAACACCGAGTGATTTTGAATGGAAAATTTTGGCTCGCTGAACCGCCAAGCCAATCCATTTTGTCCACACAATCTCGGCATCACCTACCGTTTTCCCTTCATCATTGAAATGGCAGTAAGGTTCATGCGCCATACCAGCCGCTTGGGAGAGGAGATGCAGGTCTACCGGCAGCGATGTTGGCTCTTCATACGATGTCGGTCCGAACACTTTACGTGGTTCAGGAACGCAGAAAACGAATGAAATGAAGGCTAGAAACAGGAGAATGAAGCGCATGGTCGTTGCTAACGAAAAGTTTCACAGACACCGGGGCTGGTATTAATATTTGCATAAGACCTAGCCGGGAACGCACATTCTGTTTTGCAACAAAGGTTCATATGCAAGATATGGTCGATCCGCTCATCGATAGGTGCACGTGTACAAAAAATTTTTGCCCTACATATCAATACCCTGCCCCTTCATAAATCAATCTGGTGATTACATTTTTTGGATTTTCAACCCGCACCGAGCAGTGCGACATGCAACGACAAATGCACAACCACAAAACATATTCACAAGCCCAAATATTTGAGCATGTAAATATTGTCCATTGTGTATTTCAATGAGATGACCCGCAATAGGGCTTCCGCTCAAACATGCAAAAGAGAAGACAGAGCATGCCATGCCTATTCTGAGGCCTTGCTTTGTAGGATCCGACGTGAGGGAGGCCAGAGCCGCTGGAAACAAACCTTGAATGGCAGACGAAAATAATCCGTAGAAGACCGAGAAAATCCACATAGAAGTCGTATGTTTTATTGTAATCCAGCATGACATCATTACGCCCGCCAATAAAATAATGATCGAAATAGTATTCACTGGTCCCAAAAGCCGATCAGCTATCAGTGATGGGATAAGTCGACCTGGGATTCCAATGCCGTTCATGACTAGAAGCATGTTGAAGGATACGTCTTCAGAAACATGAACAATATCTTTCGCATATGCGCGCAAATAAAAATATGCGACAAAGTTGCCCCATAACGCAAGGAATATGCCGATAGTGTAGAGAAGATATGTTGGCTCTTTAAACGCTGATAGCTCGACTAAGCGACCATTCTTGCGCGGAGGCAATCTCGGTTTCACTAGCAAAAGAATGATAGCAGAATTGAAGACAATAACAAAACCCATCGCTCGTACTGCCCAGGGAAATCCAACTGAGGGTAGTAACGTTTTAGCAATAGCTGGGAACACTAGTCCACCAGAGGATGTTCCACTGGCTTGAATACAAATGGCCAAAACACGTTTTTTCTTAAAGTAAGAAGATACTAGTGAAACCATAGGGGTGAAGGTCAAGCCACATCCCAAGCCTTGACATACACCTTGTGCCAATAAAAACTGCCAATACGTGTTGCAAGCAGATGTTGTAAATACCCCCAAAATCTGTAAAGCGAAGCCACAAAACAATAACGTGCGAACATATCCAGCATCAGCCGCTCGACCAGCAAGAAATCCCATAAAAAATATACAAAAGTACTCAAGCGAGCCAATCCATGATATATTGGACGGGTCCTGGTTGAGTGTTTTTACGTAGTAAGGCTGGAAAATGCCAAAAGATGTCATATATCCCCACGAATTGAACATCGTGAGATGCGACGCGAGCACTTGGGACCAGGCTACTAGACCCCCATCGGGCGGCTCATCAACCTGCTGCTCTTCGACATGTGCAGACTTTTCCATATCAGCGTTATTCATTCCATTGAATCAAGGTACAGGAAGAATGTTTTTCTCAAAAAGCTTCAGCCACTCCACAGGTGACAAATCTCGTCCCCTCCCCCCCCAAAAAATGTCCACGTCAAGATCAGCGTGAGATATTTACGCTGAAAACATTCTTTGCAGCGGGTGTCAACTATTGGCGTGCTTCAATTATTTCAAAAACCACGCAAATGCAATTACAGTGGCGCCACACTGCTTCATGTTCAAATCAATTAGTAAAAATGGGGACACACCACTCTTCCCATTGAAGGCGTAATCGAGATAAGGTGCATGATGAGTCAGTCATTTGCCCACCTGGCGGCAACCAGGCGCAATCTCCCGCTCCACGCATCAATGGCCATTCTTGCATTTTTAGGATCATGCTTGAGGACACTAGACAATCCAGCTTTATATTATTCTATTCAACAAGTAAAACAAGATCCGTCTACTGGACCTGTCATTGCATTTTATATTGAGGATCCAACTCAGCGTTTGCCCGGCGCCGCGTTCACTTGGTGGACACGTAAGTCGTTGCCAAAACTGCGACATCAGTTAGATCGGTTGCGTGTGCCATTGTTATGTTTACGTTCATCATATCCACATCTTGCTGAAGTACTCGTCAAAGTTGATAATCCGATACACACGGTGCACGTGAATCGGCGATGGGGAGGTACAACAGGTGCCGAAGATGCGCGATTCAAGCAAATACTAGCTGAGGTAAACATCGCACATCATGAATATACGGCACACACATTGCATGAACCCTGGGAGATCAAAACTGGACAGGGTCAACCTTATCGTGTCTACACAGCATTTTCGAGGCATTTTGCGAAAATAGTGCCCCGTCTATTGGATGAGCCACCAGTAGCACCGAATTCAGATGACACCGCTAAAGTGGTGAATAATATTCTAATCATGTTTCACACTGACCACCATGCGCAATGTCTCGACTGGTCAAGTCCAGAGTCGGGGCACAATCCAACATGGGCGTCCGAATTTCCGTGGATTCCTGGATCAGAAACAGCACATCATATCTTGACAGAATTCCTTAAAACCAAAGTATCAAGATACTCGGAGAGTCGTGATATCCCATTCGAATCTGGGACATCTCAACTTTCCCCTTATCTAGCCCACGGAGAAATTAGTCCACATCGTGTACTCCATGCTCTAAGAGAGGTTCGTTTAAATCGTGATACGCCAAAACCAGCTATTGAGTCCTCCAAAACGTTTGAAAGAGAACTCGTCTGGCGTGAATTCAACTATCATTTGTTATATCATCAACCTGATCTGGCGACTCAAAATCACAATGAACAATGGAATCTATTTACCTGGTCACAAATGGCAACAGAGTCACAGTTGACAGAGTTTTCGCGCACTGGCGAGCTTCCGCCGTCCACGGATGAACAAGATGCTCTTAACACGGCTGCTGCGTATGATTGTTGGAGAGCAGGACATACAGGCTTTCCTATTGTCGATGCTGGAATGCGCCAATTGTGGAAGATTGGATGGATGCACAATCGCATTCGCATGATCACGGCCTCACTGCTAATTAAAAATTTGCGCATTCATTGGCGTCTGGGAGAAGAATGGTTTTGGAATACACTAGTTGATGCAGATCCAGCCAGTAACCCGGGAAATTGGCAATGGGTGGCAGGAACAGGCGCCGATGCTGCTCCCTTCTTTCGCATATTCAATCCTGCAAGGCAAGCAGATCGTTTCGATCAGAAATGTGCATACGTTCGAACATGGGTACCCGAGCTCAAGACGAAAACGACACAAGAGATTGCAGCTATGTATGAAGCATCACCGAGAAAAGCCGCAAAAGAACAAGACGAAGACTTTCTGGCTCTAACTAACCCCTCGTTGTCAAGTCAGTGGATTCACTCTTCACCAAATTCAAGTTCTACCAGTAATTCTGTGAAATATGCAACTCCTTTCAGTCACGCATTTTCACAAAGATATGTGGCCGTACCCGAAACAAACTATCACAATTTGATCGTCGATTTCAAAAAAAGTAGGGATCTCGCACTATCTTGTTATCAGACAATCAGGAAAAATTCTGAGTCTTCGCTCTCATCTGATACTATGCCAAGAAAAAAAATCAAGACCAAGAAATAACCTTGAAGTGCTTGCGCGCCAGAACCGAACTGAACAAACCAAGTGGCATGAGATAGGTGACATCAAATTGTGGTACTCTAGCGAATATAAATCCTAGGATTCACGAGTCTTTACCAGCATTAGATAAAGAATATTTCGCAGGTTTACAGGTTCACACTGGTGCCAGCAAGAAATGGGTTTGGCTTGAATACTTCAATGCTGGACGGACGAACCATTCAATTTGCATATTGTGTAAGATGGGCAGTGACAGCCAAATAATACATCATACAAACATCTTTGCTTAGGGAACCAGACCACCCTCTAAGTATTTTCACCCATAGTCTAGCGGGTCAAAATTATACTTGCGCACCAAAATCGTGAGCTCGTAATACCCTTTTTGATTTAAAGAGCAAACCGGGAATTTCTTTCTTTTGATTGATCCACCGACGTCTACGATCGATGAGCATTTTGGAGTTCAATTCGTATTGGTGCATTAACTGCACATTTTGGTAACCAAAAAAAATGATTTTGATTCCGCCAAGTCTTTGAAGCTTTGCGGTGAACGACCTATATGATCTTAATCGATGATTAGACACTCAAATTCCTTACAAGATGGGAGAACTATGTTGAGCTATGATTCACGACCGACCAAAGGCAATTTTTTGGGAATTCATGAATGAAATGTAAGCCGGGTTTGGTAAACAACCTAATCAAGTTGAAAAGGATAATTTAATCTCCCGCCTACAGCACCCGAAATTAAGAAGATGGGAAGAACAAGATATTGAACTATGATTACGTTTTATTCATACCTGCATACCATGATGATATCATCGCCAAAATGATAACTCGTAGGCTGTTTCTTCTTTTATTCTTACTAGCTGTCAGATAAGGGGAGCGACCTAGTACACATGCCTAGACGATTTACGAATCAAAGAGCGCCACACGCTCGCGCGGCAAAATTTTGAACTCACGATACGCGACCTTAAAGCCATCATAAAATAAAATGCGCACAGTAATAGAGGTCATTACAATGTCGGATGCCAAGCCAGGCCGATTTAATTGGGGAAAGCGTTTAATAAAAACAAGGTACTCCGTGCGCAATCGGGACGAATGAGCGCTAAACCGATGCGTCATCACACACATTTAGGAAAGGCACTTCCATTTATAACAGGAGGTCTTCGGAATTGCGTGGCGAATAACCCTGTTACAGTCTGACTCGCACGTCGGTTGGTTTGGATATTGAGTCTATAAGAACATTACTGAGCAAATTAAACGAATGTGAGAACTCCCACCATCATGTTTGGGCACTTCTTGTTCGCTATAGTGGCGATTTCCGCTGCTCATGTGGTGCATGCAGCTCGAACCTTCTCGCATGTACATGAGGTCAGCGATACAGATTGGGACTATATTGTAGTAGGAGGCGGTCTTGGTGGCCTTGTCGTCAGTAAACGTCTTGCAGAGGATGAAGGCAAAAATGTTCTGATTATTGAAGCGGGCCACGATGATCGCGACGATCCTAAAGTTTTCAATGTTGACAATTATGGTCAATATATCGGCACCGACCTCGACTGGAACTTTGTGACCAAAAAGCAGCCTATTGCTGGAGGAAAATCCAAGACAATTCGCGGAGGAAAGACTCTTGGTGGTAGTACTTCCATCAATGGTGCAGCATGGAACCGCGCACACAAAATTCAGTACGATCACCTTGGAAACATAACGGGAGATGATCGCTACAATTTCAAAAACTTGCAAAAATACATGAACATGGCAGAATCGTTTGTCCCGCCTACAGATGAGCAACGCGCTGCTGGTGCCGATTATCTTCCTGAAGCTCATGGAAGCCGTGGGCCGCTGTCTATTGGGTTTTCCGCTATTCGTAACAAGAATAAGAAACGGATGTTTACCGGTCCAGGGCAGGGCTCTTTCTTGGAATCTATCCAAAAAACTTTAGGTGTCGCTCATCTTCAAGACGAAAACAGTGGAAATAACACTGGAGCCGCTTATACTCCTACATCGATTTCTCAAGACAATAGGCGACAAAGTGCGTGTAACTATTTCGAACAATCGGGCAATAATGTTGGCGTTCTTCTTGGGTGGACTGTTATCCAGTTGTCTTGGAAAAATCAGGACGAAGGACGTGTGAGTGGTGTCGTGATCAAAAAGAACGAGAACGGCAAACCGCACACTGTCGAAACTAGCGGAGAGGTCATTCTGTCAGCAGGCGCGCTCAACACGCCTGGCATTCTTGAGCGCTCTGGTATCGGAGCCAAAGATGTGCTGCAGAAGCATAACATTGAACAAATTATTGACCTCCCTGGTGTAGGTAAAAATCTGCAAGAACAAACGATGAATACAATGGGTGGCAAGGCAGATCTTGATTGGTCTGGTGGTGGTCCATCAAATATGATTGCCAACACCGCAGTAACTCAGCTCATGTCCAATGCCTCGAGCGTCTTCAAGTACATTCATCGAAATATGGATAAGTGGGCGCACAGCTTGGTCTCTCAAGGACATGTTGTAAATGCTGACGCCATTCAAAAACACTGGACACTTTCTGTGGATGCCACATTTAAAAAGGGTGCGCCAGTCTGCGAACACTTTTTCGACACGGGCTACCCGGCTGATTCTTACGGCATCGACACATGGTGCCTTCTACCGTTTTCCCGTGGATCAGTTCATATCACATCTAAAAACGGATTCGACAAACCCGAAGTGGACCCGAATTACTTTGCAATTCCTATCGACATGGACATGCAAGTCGCTGCTCTACGCGCAAACCGCCGCGTTTTCCAAACATCTCCGCTTCATGACCTTTTGAAAAGAGACGAAACTGTGCCTGGCTTCGATCATATCCCTGATGATCCGAATCATGGCTCCTATGCAAAATGGCAAGCTTGGATTCTGGGAACTGATGGCACGGGCGGTTTTGGCAGTGTCTCACATCCGATTGCCACATGCTCGATGATCCCAAAGGAAGACGGAGGCGTCGTCGACCCGGAATTCAAAGTGTATGGAACTAACAACCTGCGAGTCGTTGATGGATCTGTTCTTCCCATCCAATTATCTGCCCACTTGTCAAGTTCATTGTACGGTCTGGCTGAATTGGCGGCTGATGTGATTCGTCATTAATTATTTCTGATTCATTGAGGCTCATTCGTATTTCTTGTTGTACATGTCTTGAGACGTGTCCCTTTTTGTAGAATGGAATCATCTTAATTTCTGAGTGATTTTGTATGAGGCTTTTCAACACGCTACCCGATCTTCTGCAGACGTACTGATTCATTTGCGCATCAAACCGGAGAAGTGCGTAACTCAGATTTTGAATATAGTGTCATATCTATTTAATAGTGGAAAGAGCAGCTTGATTAGGATCATACGGAAGACAAATCATAAGAATTCACTGGAGATTTTAATAGTCTCGTTCATGAGTTAACGGACCGTGAATTCTTTAGTAGCTCAGATGTGGACATGAGACTTACGATGTTGATCTTAAGAGACTACGTCAAAATAAGAATTTATATGCGATGAAATCATTGAAATTCAATCTAGTTTTCTTGAAGTTCTACGACCATTAACAAAACAAAGGTATCGACTTTCGTTATTAAAGGCTTCATCGAAATCCACTAAGCCATAGCGTCGAAGTACACGTACGTCCATGGAAAATGAACAGTCTGATTGTCGAGCTCTACGCATGTAAAATTATGGATATATCAACTCGATAATGTAATCCGGGTTCCGATTAATTCATCCCAAAATAATGTACGATGTCAATCCACGCTACCCGAAGGCTTGACACGGACCGTCACGATGGAAACACCTTAAATTTTTTTTTAACGAACACAGCTGATGCTATCGCCATAATCAAGTCGCCTTAAATCCATTTTTCCTAGTCATCCAAACTGACGTTAAGAATCCGACAGTGATTACTGTTCTGGCTGAGAAATATCGTGTCTTCGTTTAACTCCGTCTCTTTGCCAGCTAAGTTGAATTTTACTACTGATGGACCATCACATTTATATTAACCACCGCATTCTTTGTTATCACTTCTCCTGATTGTAAGTTTAAAATGCCTCCCAATATCTTGTTGTATCCTGCAACTTTAGCAACGTAAATTGTATTATTACTATCAATAATCCAGTGGTCTTTTGCCCATTAATTTTAACATCATTTCTACAATAAACTGTCTGCTTCGTTCACGCTCAGCCAAACTAGGCTTCGCTGAGCCTTGAACTCATCGGCTTTGCCAATACTCATCATTAAACCTTATCTCAATCTAAGGGCAAGTCGAAACATCCTATCTGCACAGCGTTTCGGATCTAGGCACCCTGGCACCCCGGATGAATATTGGTTTAGAATATTTGCATGATTAGCCCACTAATCATAGAGAATAATAAGCCAAAAATGTTTTAAAGCTTGTCCCTATCCATGACACCTAACCCAGAGTCACATTCAGCGATCGCCACGCACATGAGTTTGATATCACTCAAACTAACTTGGTCCCAGTGCACGGAACCCGACGCAGGCCTGTAAATGTAGTCCATGCTAAACTCTTCATGATGACTTTCTGGATGTTGAATAAATTTTGCGGTTGTATGCACCCTTATTTATGAAGAAATCAGAAGAGCTGGCGTCAAACATAACTCACCGTGTCTGGACACGCGATAGATAGGTTTTGATAAACGGAGGGAACTTGACACGCGTTACACACAGCCTGACTATTAATTTAGGGTTAATCATCCAGGCAGCACCAAAAGAATCCAATAGGCCGACTTTTGCAACAAAAGTATAGCATTGTTCCTGTGAGTAGCTATTGGACGTGTCGGGTTTAAAACTGGCCCAGTAATTATTTTTGGCTTATACCTATAAATTGATGTAGATCGTTCCGTTCATGAGCACATCTTGTTGCAACACTTATCGACCTGATTAGCCACAATCACAAGCGAACTGGCGCACCGTTTCGTTGCGTCTGATTCATGGCCATGAAATTAGTGCATTCGTTACTTGCACCCACGCAAAAAATGTACATCTGCCCATGACGAGCTAGTGTTGGAAATACAAAGTTCCTCACAATGCCACTGAGGACTCGCCACTCTCGTTGAATGCTAACGACCGTAGTCAGTCGTCTACGTTTATTTCGCGACACTAGGTGTCGCGAAATCGTTCTGGGAAGGTTGATCACCTCGGATAAAAGTGCTTTGTGGGTCTTAGCTCAAAATCCGCAACGGCATTTGTAAGAAGTAGCATTAAGATTCATCTAAAAGCGCAATACAACTAACTTTGATCTCAAGCTGTCATCTCGTTTCTTTTATAGCGCCAGTTAAACTTAGTATTTAAGCTTTCCGAAACCCAAACGCTCATTATCGAAGTCAAAAATGACTGAGAACATCTGGAGGAACCGCTCACCAAAAACCCACTCGGGGACTCCTTGATAACCAGCAATTGCCAATTGGCACTTACCGTTATTCAGACCCCCAAACATTGCATCCCGCCTCATTTTGACTTCTTTCCCTGCAACCATAATATTGACTTCAGGTGGATCGTCACAGTTGTACCACCCTTGCCAGTCACCCGAGTCGGACTTCTTGATCTCCAACCCGTCAATAGCATCCAATACTTTCTTGACATCTTCGTTCTTACCAAAAATATGTCTGGTTCCCGAATCAACAATACCGCTAGATTCAATCCCATTAATTTGTATGTCGGCCTTCCAATGATAGTCAGAACTGTCAACATCGACCCACGCAGTTTCGCCATCAACTTGTGACTCGTCTATTTTCCCGATACTGATGCGAGCATCATCATTCTTCTTGAGCAGAAACTGGAAAATGTTGTTATAATCCGAGTTCTGCTCTTTTGCCAGTTCAACGAAAGTATGCGGCTTATGTGTATCGAACGAGCTTAACGTCGGGAATGAAAGCCCAAACACGCCTACCAAATTTTCATGATCCGTTACCGCAGCGAAGTTAGAGCCCGTACTTCCGAAAACTACAGTTCTGGCCTTTACACCACCAACTCTGACCTCGTCAGAATATAAGGAACCGTGCACTTCTGAGCCAAAATAATTTTCGGTAAATTTCTTATGCTGGTCTTTCGATGTCTTCGAGTCTTGCGGCTTATACGAACCCCCTCCAATGATGAGGTCGGGTGAACCAGTGTCGTAAATTATCTTATGCTTTTGACCAGGTGCGCCGACTTGGATTTCGCCAACCAACGCATTTAAATCTGCCAATTCCAGCTTCACTTCACCTAAGTCTGACCGTCTGCCTAACGTAGTGTCATTGACAACGCCAAGGTGCTCGCCTGTACGCTTGAAATGTACCTCTGCATGCTTCGCATACTTGGCAGCCACTCTCTTAGCCTCCCGATCGAGAAGAGCGGTTCCATTTACGTTTCCTCCCTTGGCGTCTCGATGAAGTGGAATGCTGAATTGAGCCGAAACAAGGCTCAGGGCACTAAGCGCGGAGGCGGTTAAAAGGAAAAAAATCTTCACGATTTTTCAGGGGGCAAATTCAGCGGTAACTTGCCATGACGAGCTTTATTGCTCAAGCCCGTGCCAGATACTGGGGGACTTGCTGACATGCACGGAAACCTCAATCACGCGATAGTTTGCGCTGCAAATTATGCCGGCCATTGGTCGGGTAGATGTTTCGATTTTTGCTATCAGAGGAGGCGCGATTCCATCCGAAGTTTGTGACGAGCAGAATTACGCGATACAGGACACCTTTGTAGGATATCATTGGGGGTTCGCTGCGCACGCGCTTACGGTCTGACTTGCATGTTACGTCACAGAATTTATTTTTAGTCGGACTTGTATTACGCGCGCTTTCGTCCTGCTACGCAAGGCGGTCGACTGTGCTTTGTGCCTGCTCTCGAGATACGTCTTGGAACTGCAGAGAAAAACATCGCTGGTGCACGGGTACATCAAAAATAATGTATTAACGCAGGAAACTCCTGAATGAACTCACATGACAGGTTGATCAGATTGGGGCGAAAGCTGGCTGACTGACATTTGAAAATACAGGTCGAAGCCAGGAAAATGTCACTTATCATGGTTACAGCTATATGAGAGCGAGCTCAGCACAGCTGTTAATGTGGTTTAACAAAATATCTCGTTCAATAATAACCTCATTTATTTCCAGAAATGGTTGACTATGCAAATGCCGCCATTGTAAAGTGACTGTGGTAAGACATGGTATGTTCCTCCATCTTGAAGCATGTGCTTAAATAAAAACATTTTCTCATGAGCTTATTGTTCAAAAATCAATCCCAGTTGCCTGCCTGTCGCAACAATAAGATGTGTAAGCAAGCGCATGATTTTGCTAAATCTATTGTCTCTCCAGAGTCCAGAACCAAAATTGTAATTAGAGAACATCATAATTTCATGCCACACATAGCAACCAGACCCCTGAGCGAGGCTCATTCTGGATATCCTGTGAGACATAAATCGGCGTGTGCTCAATTCTGCCGCTTATGCCCAAGATGGATGCGGACAAGCACATTGAGCACACACTGAATCAACTTTGAAATACAGCGCACGGTCCAACCAATATATTTTTTTTAATGCAGCCTCACATGTAGCACCTCAACCCACCTCCAACCCAGCTGAAAAAATTCATTGATATTTGGGTGTGCCTGTGCAGGCATATATAGATATACTCATTTCTATACATGTTTGGTGAAATAACTCACTTGAATTCCTTGGACTTGATGCGAGACTGGATATGGAAAACAAGTGATGCATCGGAGTCTGTCACATAAAGACAGGTGATCGCAGCAGAGTTTAGTTCAAAAAAGGGGATCCAAAAAATACGTATGAATAATATGAGTGAAAAGAAACTTGATTGACTAGGATACCAAATAGATCGATGATTTGTTTTGATCAAAATGTGGGTCTGCACAAAACAAACTTGCCTTCACATGTCTTACGGCGTCTTTGCTTGAAATAATCATGCATTCTACACTTTTAGACTAGCTAGATTCGGAGAGTTCTGTTGTTGATCTGAACCATGATTACATGATGCTCGTGAAGATAACTAGCAATTGATGAGCACCACTGTAACATGAGTGCGCCGACTCTCAGGAAGACCAATCACAATCTTGAATTGACTCCACACTTTATCTGCGCTGTATAAGGAGTTCCACACACTGTCGCGGAGTTATGGCAATATCATCAAGATTTGCGTGCCTCTTCACAGGAACACAAGATTAGGTCAATAATGGGAAGCAAATATCACTTGATCAACAAAATAATAACATTCACACAAGTGCAACGAGAACGCGCTAACTCAAGTTGCTTTCCATATACCGTAAACCCATCAATTTGCAACTAATACCCTAGACTAATTATACATGAATCATAACTTGAAGGTTGTTATATCATGAGTTATCTGGAAGCACAACCGGCATCAACTGTAGCGTGCCTTCAAGATTGCTTGCCAAAACCAATGCGCGAGTTGTCGACGTCAAACACGATCGACGCCGTGGCCATAAATGTGCTTCCGTAAATCCAGCTGTTAAAGCCGTTGAGGCTGACAATTGAAATTTGACACTGATCGCCGTCCTGAAAGTAGCGCATCGCATCCTGACTCATGGTCGTCTCCTTGCCAGCCAACTTGAACTTTACCACCGGCGGGTCGTCACATTTGTAATAGCCATTGTAATCACCATTTTCATTCCTCTTGATGGTGAGCTTGTCCATGTTTCCAAAAATGTTGGCATATTCATTATCAGGCGCAACCACCAGTGATGTGCCGCTGTCAATAATGCCATCAGTCTTTCTGCCATTGATCTCGACATTGGCTCGCCAATACCCATCTCCGGGGTCCACGCCCACCCAGCCGAGGCCTCCATCGATTTCAGACTTGTCAATTTTGCCGATATTCAAAGTCGATCGTCCATTCATCCGTTGCGTCATCTGATACACGTTCTTCCGCAACGCATTCTGCTCTTTTGCGGCCTCAGCAAATGTTGGTTCAGATATGCCTGACATGGCAAGTCCACTCACGGCGGGGAACGCCAAGCCAAAAACCCCGTCCAGCTTGTCGCCACTGATGCCACTCAGATCTGACTCATTTTCTCCTATTGCCACGCCATTGACCTTGATGTTGCCCAACCGAACCTGATCTGTATAGGCTGAGCCAGATGCTGGCCCACCGACATAGTCGAAGCTAAAGCCCTTTTCAAGATCCTTTGACGTTTTTGAATCCTCATGGTTATACGTGCCCTTGTTCATCACGATATCAGCGGATCCAGTGTCAAACATCACCCAGCGCGTCTGAGCAGGCGATCCAAATTCGACCTCGCCTGACCAGGCACCATTGTCTGCCAAATCAAGTTGGGCTGTACCTGCACGCTTTCGCAGCGTCGTCCCATTCACCACTTGATGATGCTTCCCTGTGTTCCTGAAATGTGCCTCTGCATTATGAGCATACTTGGCCACGATGCGTTGAACTTCAGCCGACAGGTCATGCTTGCCTTCCTGTCCGGCACGATGCTCCAGCTGTATTGTGAATTCAGCCCTAACCGCAGATGCAATGAGGATCAATAGGGCGAACACAGTTGCCGACAAGTTCATAGTAGAGAGTGGACCTGAGTGGCTCGGTAAGGTACATGTTGGGACAGAGCCGTCACTTTATATGCTCAACATGAGGCGTGTGATTTGCAAGGCATAGAGCATGCAACGCATACGGAGGGCGGAAATTAAATTTGTGCGCCCTCGACGGGGCTGGACCCACCGGACAATTTAACCCTACCGATTCTCCGACACGTGAACACGTCTGGGCAGGCGGCTCAAGACCGCCAAGCCTCCTAGACTGGTCTGGGTCGTGAATGTGGAAACGCTTATGAGATTTCTCCACTTTGGGCAGAAAACAACGAACATGTCCATTCTAGACATGATTGGCTCAGACATGGGCAATTTTATATTCTCCGAACCCTACAACCCGTACGACCGCACGGCGAATCTCGGCGTGAAAATGGCGCCCAGCCAGAGAGACCCGCCCGCCGCATATAGCGAGACTAAAGTAAATAGGGTAAAAGTGGAACAGCCAAAACGAAAAAAAGTGTCGGTTCATTTGCTGTATAGTCCACGTCCCGCCGAGTCGTTTTTCCACGGGCTCTCCAGTTTCACAGGTGAAAAGCCGAAGAGTTGGGGGCGCACGGGAAAATTCTTCAGCCGGTCAAGAATGAAGTGGACCTGAGCCTGATGTCCCCCCCTTTAAGAGGCTACTGAGTAGTGTTTTTTTTTTTTTTTTCAATGATACGGGGGAGTGCAAAAGGAAGTATGGAACATGGGTCTATGATACGGACTATCTCGGTTCCTGCGAGAAGTGTGAGGTTTACTTGGCTCGTTCTATTGTATTAGTCGCCGTCAATAAATTTGCTTCCAAAGACAGCTTTTATGATATGCTACCAATAGTGTAGTGGCGTACGTAAGGGTATTTCATGCGCTTTATGTGCTATGCATGGTTTCCACCCTGCTACAGAATATCTATCACATGTCCAACATAGTCTCAGACTTTTTTTCAAGAGGGAAAAACACGCGAGTCAAAACACGCGAATTCCAGGCAATCCAATTCCGGGATCGTGGCTTGGCAGATGGTCGACCCAATTCTTACTATTATTATTTACTTTTATGCCGTTTAGGGGGCGAAAGAGGCGTTTTTAAGGTCATACTACCTCCACCCTAGTCTCCTTGATTGTTGGGGTCACTCCATCAGCTCTGGTAGAGATCAGTTCTAGCACAGGGCGCCGCTGCTGATGTCGTAGTAAGCTTGACAGGGTGAAGTAAGACATGCCTCATAACATCCTTTCATGGCATACACTGACTTTCTCTCGTGCCTGTCATCTTGGAAGTGGGTCAACGACGGTTTCAAGTCCGATTCACAAGTTTCGCTGGCAAAGCCCGGGACATCCACGTTATGACACATATCCTGACCAATTACGAACCTTTCGGTTCGAGTTATCTAGTCATGATATTACACGATCTACCAAGGAACTAACTATAAATGAGACGCGCCGTCAACAGTCCTCCTCCCTTCCCTTCACCACCAATAGTGTTTGTCGCAGTGAGTCATGTTTGTCTACGAACTTCGAACTGCGCCTCGTCTGTCTGACGCGATAGAGTATCCCATGTCTGCGTATGCCAGATTGCGCACGCTTCCATCAATACCAGCAAGCATATATCGGATCATATACACATACATTCATAAATTGACAGCATTGCTATAGAAAGAGCTTCAGAAAACGAAAATTGCTTCACGATCACTCTGCTACCGTTCACAAGCTTCTCAGTTCTTTTGCTTGCCAAAGCCCATACGCTCCTTTTCAAAGTCGAAAATAACCGTGTACATTTGGAAAAAGTCTGCACCAAAGATCCAAGACTGTGCTCCGTGAATACCGGCGATGCACAGCTTGCATTGATTTCCATCACGCCCCGCAATAATTGCCTCGGCATCCATTGTCACCTCCTTACCCGCTACCTTCAGCTTGATCTCAGGCGGGCTGTCGCACTTGTAGAAGCCTTGCCAGTCTCCTGAATCAGACTTTTTGACTTCCACACCGTCAATATCATCCAAGATTTTCTTCACATCCTCGTTCTTGCCAAAGATAAACGTCGTTCCCGAGTCAATGATTCCACTCGACTTCTGTCCATTGATCTCCACATCAGCCTTCCAGTACCCTTCCGACTTGTCCACATCAACCCAGGCAATGTCGCCATCTACTCTATTCATGTCAATCTTTCCCACATTCAAATACGAGTCTCCCAGTCTCCGCATGTGAAATTGGAAGATGTCATCATAAAAGATCTTCTGATTCTTTGTTGCACCGATGTACGTGTTCTTATCCGGCACACCGAAAGAACCAAGGCTGGGATACGAGAGACCAAATATGCCCACTAGATCTTCGTCCTTCTGTGCGTTCATAAAGTTCGAGCCTGAGCTCCCAATTGCCACATGCTTAGCTTTGACGCCTGCAACCCTCACATCATCAGTGTAGATGGAGCCTTCCGCTGTAGGACCCAGATATGTGACCTGGAAGCTTTTGTCCAAGTCCTTCGACGTCGAGGAGTCCTCGGGCTTGTACGCATTCCGTCCAATCACAATGTTTGGCGATCCACTGTCGAACATAACACCTTGCTTTTGTCCAGGGGATCCAATCTCAACTTCACCAACCCATGTTGCTGCATCCAGCATGTGCAACTCTAATTCACCCGAGTTGGCGCGCCTGCTCAACGTCGTGCCGTTCACGACGGTTTGGTGCTTGCCAGTGTTTTGGAAAAATGTCTGCGCATTGCTTGCATACTTGGCCACGACAAACTTGGCTTGGCGGTCAATGTTGTCCATCTTGTACAAATCCTCTTCGGCACCATACCGACGAAGCTTGATGCTGCTTTGACCTGCCACAAGACTTAGCGCACCCAATATAGTTGCAATGTGAAAGACGGAATACTTCATGGTGAAAAGTGGGATGAGATAGAGTATTTGGCTGCAGCCATGTTTTTAAGGATTTGTGTTTGCTTTTTTTTTCACGCATCATTTGGTCGTTTCCTTGGCAAGAATAGCCCGATGCACGTCCAGTTTCGCCGAGCATTTGAGCCCCGCCCTGGGTGGGACAGGTTTTTTTTAAATTTCTGCAAATTAGATGAATGCAAATCTTTTCATTCATATTGTACTCTCAAAGCAGACGAAAATGAATAGCGCGCGCCGAATTGTGATTGCACAACGCTCACAAGCCTTTCATCATGCTCCACACGTGGTCACGCATTCGGATTTACTCGAAGCGAAAAAAATGTACGGCGGCGCTCACCTGACTGCGGCAATCAATTCTAGCCGATCCATTGGTCCAACGTTCCTGGCCCTGAAGGTAGACAGATTCTAGTGCCAAGGTACACGGGAGGGGGGAGGGGTCCGGTGCCGTGACCGTCGAGAATTCCCCTGGCCGACAAAGTGGACCCAATTACACAAGCTTGATATAATGTGAAAGTTCAAGGTTAGTCTCTAAGGCGAAATGGAAGAAACGCGACTTTTCACCAACTCGCTACGCGGCCGCTCAGTTTCCATGTAGATTTCGCATGAAGTGCCATTCCTATTTCGTCTGCATTTTTTTTCTCTTACTGATATTGTGATGAGAGGATGCAGATCACACCAATTGCGCCGCTGTAGGTTCCAGAATTAAAGGTCAGGGAGCGAACGAATGAAATCGAGATTACATCGCACAGACTTGAGTTTACAACATGCTGATGCGTGCGTCGTACCCCCACCCCCCCTCCCCTCAAAAATAAAAACAAAAAAAACTCATACACTTTCCAACATCCTGACCAGTGAATGCCAACTAAAAGTACTCTTGCTCACTGCCGATGAAATTCCCACACGCTCCCCACATTTGACGCTCAAGTCTGATCATCACCAACAAGTCCATTAGCGCTAAAAAGTGCAGAGACACAACCAGTGAACCGCTTCTATTAGATTTCTTTTTGTACGAAAAGGTTAGAAAAAGCCCTCTTTGTTGACTACCACCCATGCTCAAGAATGTAGAGCGGTATCGTCGCTGCATAGCTCACCCGTTTAGATTCACTTGGTGCGACATGCGTTTTGAGAATAGAAAAGCTCTAGGGCGGTACATAAGCTATGAAAACACGAGAGGCGTCGTTATGCATTCTGTCGACTCGTCATCTCACGGACGATCCGGTTGATATGAAGCACGGCTTGTCACACTTTTTTCGCGCAACTCGCAGTAGCCGAGACAACATGTTGGTCAGCTCACACTCTCCACCTTTGCCTTCGCACATAGCCACACATCCACTCGAAAGAAACCCTGGCACTAGGGGAACAAAGTACCCAATTGTAGCGGGGGTACACGGCGCATGATTGGCCATAGACACAAGCAAAAGCCCTGAAACAAGGTTCCTCGCAAAATGAGTCGTTCCCACTGCCATGAATGCTGAAAATGCTAAAAATATAAGAGAAAGGATTGGTTCATACATTCTGCGGATCGGAGCACCGTGCTATAAAAATGACTACAGGTGCGTGAGGCCAATAAAAATATGACACAAATGCGCTTCTAACCACATAAAATCACATTACTCAAGTCGCGATTACCAGATTGGCCAAATCTAGTCGGTGCGATCGGACTAGCTCAAATGATGGAGGCCACATTTTGCAGTGAGAGTGATAAAAAATGGGGATAGGTTGATAGATATATAAGAAAGGGCAAGCTCGTCTGGACGCGACGAAGAAATAACCAGATTGAACCAAGTGTACGAACAAGATGCAATTCCTTTTCAACTTGGCCCTTGGCATTGCTGCGGCTCTCACTGTGAATGCAGCTGCTGTTGGCGGTGATGTGCAAGACGT